>MDSZ01053861.1_pt1 | contig 121111 bp, 117 predicted proteins | sample 811201 | NCBI WGS metagenome assembly MDSZ01 (sample SAMN05326647, study PRJNA326480) | marine metagenome | isolation source: seawater | place: Indian Ocean: North | collected 2010
AACATGGATAAAGGCTTCTACTTGATAAATATGACGTAGCCAAAAGTAGAAGGCCAGATAACTATGGGGAGGTACTAAATCTGGATCGTGATAATTGGCGCTTAGATCTTGGTTAAAGCCCCGTGCTGGCTGGATACCAACGAAGGTTTCACCTAAACGAATCCCTGCTAGCATTAACCGCCCCTGACGGAATTTAGGGTCTGCTTGTGGAGCGCCCCAGCGTTCCCAGATTTGTTCTTGGTTAGCTTTAGGTAGCTGTTGGAAATGGTGCATATAGTCGTCTAGGGACAAACTTTGCCAACAGGATAAATTATGTAGGGTATTGGGATTATTGGTGACAGAATCAAGTAGGGCCTGGATTAAGCTAGTGCCATCAGAGGGAATATCGGCAACAGGGTAACCAGCCTCGGCCAGGGCATGCAAAATATTCACTGCTGAGGCAGGGGTATCCAAACCCACGCCATTGCCAATACGACCATCTTTGGTGGGATAGTTAGCCAACACTAGGGCAATACGCTTATGTTTGTTGGGCTGGTCCTGCAAATGGCAGTAGCGCCGAGCCAGTTGTGCTACAAATGCCGCACGCTCAGGTTCAAGTACATAGCGGGTTAAACTAATCTGGGTGCGCTCCTGTCGCTCATCCTGACAACGAAAGCTTATGGCGCGGGTCAGAATATGGCCATCCATCTCGGGTAATACCACTTGCATAGCGATATCCCGACTGCGCAAGCCTTGGCTAAATGCTTGCCATGCATCGCGGGTGGTGGAGCTTAGTACTAGTTGCAATATGGGGATAGGCTTTTCAATAGGTAGCTTGAAGTGGCTAGGACTCGAGCTAACATCGGGGGCATCAACACGATTATTGGCAAACCCTAAACTACTGATCACTAAGGCCGCATTGACCTGTTTAATGGTGTGATTAATTAATGCCTGAGCAGTGGTATCTTTAAGGGAAGTGATAGCCAATGCCAAAGGGTTTAAACCAGCCTCTTCTAGGCTCTGTAACAGACCATCAAACATAGCTGTATTGCCACTTTGCAGATGGCTGCGATAAAACAGCAGAATAACGCTGGGAGCAGCAGCGGAGATACCTTTAGTTTGGGCTTGTTGGCGCCAGTCAGCCAAACTTGCCTGCGTTTGCCCTGGCAAATAAAGCAATGCCTGGGGCATACTGTATGGCTCATGCCAAGTGTCGGTAAGGTCCGGTTGCAAAAGTGCTTGCTGACAATAACGTAGCAAGCTGATGCCATTACCAATACCACCATAACGCAAATAGGCCCAGAGCCTGTTATAGCTTTCCGTACTGACACTACTGGCGGCTGACAGCTGTGGGTCAGGGTTATCGTCACCAGGTACCAAAATCAGTTGCCGACCCGGTTTAGCTTGTTGCCAAGCTTGCAGACGTTCAAAACCATATTGCCAATAACTAGCGCCACCTAACATGGACACTAACACTAGCTCGGCCTGTTCCAACACCTTATCTTCATATAGATCATAGGCGGCGGGTTTAAGGAGATGGTTCCAGTTTGCTAAGCGCAGGCTAGGTAATTCCTCGGCTAATTGTTCAGCAGCATCAGCTAACATGGCTAAGCTGGTTTCAGCAGCGGCCAGCACAACCATACGCCCTGGGTCTTGACCCAGATCGATAATGCCTTCTTCCTCGACGAAGCCGCCGGGTTGTGCTGCCAATAAATGCATAACTTACAGCCGTTAAATTTCCGCTGGTTTGAGCGCCTCGGTTAACACCTCAGCACTAATATGTTTACCAATAAACACCAGATTGGTGGCCTTGGTTTCTTCAACTTGCCAGAGGCGATCATAATGACTTTCCAAGCGCTGACCAACGGCCTGTAATACTTGGCGCATGGGTTTGCCGGGAAGCGCAGCAAAGCCTTTGCAACGATAGATCAGATGTTGCTGTAATAAATCCTGCAAAATGCCCTGTAGGCGCTCACCATCGACTTCGCCTAAACGAATAACACAGGAATCAAAATGATCATGGGCATGGTCGTGATCATGGCCGTGGTCATGGTGATGATCGTGGTGGGTATGAACATCATTAATGCGTTCTTCAGCAGCCGCTTCCAGACCCATAACCAGTTCTATATTGGCATCACTTTGCCCTGCGGTGGTTTGGCCTATATAAGCCGTTTTTACCGCTGCTGGCACTTTGTTGCTGACCACCTTTTCCACCTGAGAGCGCTGCTCAGCATCTAGGAGGTCACTTTTGGATACCAGTACTAGATCGGCGGCACTAAGTTGATCATCTAGCAGTTCCGCAAGGTCGGGGTCATGATTTAAACTGTCATCAGCAAGGCGTTGTTGTTGCACTTGATCAACATCATGGGCAAAGCGGCCGGCGGCAACGGCAGGGCCATCAATAACCGTAATAACGGCATCAACGGTGCAATGTTGTTTGATATCAGGCCAATTAAACGCCTGCACTAAAGGCTTGGGTAGGGCCAGACCACTGGTTTCAATAAGGATATGGTCAATATCATCACGGCGTTTAACCAGTTCCTGCATAACGGGCAGAAACTCTTCTTCAACAGTACAACAAATACAGCCATTGGCTAGCTCATAGATACCCTGTTGCGCTGAACTAGGCTGGGCTTCGTCTTCACACTCTAGAGGGCAGTTGCGTAGCAAGTCTGCATCAATATCTAGTTCACCAAACTCATTCACGATAACGGCAATACGTTTGCCTTGTGCTTGGCGAATAACATTGGCTAGTAGGGTGGTTTTACCACTACCCAAAAAGCCAGTGACGACAGTAGCGGGAATTTTAGTTAGTTGCATGGTTAGTTCGCCTTTTGGGAATGATTTTTTTCACGGAAAATATGGGCTTGATCGATATCATATAGATAAGAGTCAGAAAAGTTATCAGCATCCAGCACATGACCAACAATAATCAAAGCTGTGCGGGTAAACTTTTTCGCCCGTACTTTGGCGACAATATCACTGAGGGTACCTACGACCTTGTCCTGATCTGGCCAGCTGGTGCGATAACAGACAGCTACGGGACAGTCTGCACCATAGAAGGGTAGCAAATCGTCAACAATCTTGTGAATCCGCGTAATACCTAAATGAATTGCTAAGGTGGCGCCAGTGGCGGCTAGGGCTGGCAAACGCTCTCGCTCAGGGAATGGCGTTTTGCCTTCATAGCGGGTCAAAATAACGGTCTGAGATATACCCGATAAAGTAAGCTCTTTACCTAGCCATGCAGCAGACGCCGAGGTGGCCATTACGCCGGGTATGATTTCATAATCAATGCCCAGTTCTTCTAAGCGGCGGATTTGCTCGCCAATAGCGCCATAAAGCATGGGGTCACCTGAATGTACACGGGCTACATCTTGACCCTGTTTATGGGCTATTTCCATATAATCAATAATGGCGTCTAAGGCCAAGGACGCTGTGTCAACGACTAAGGCACCTCGGTCACGGGCTGTGGCCATATTGTCTGATGGGACTAAAGAGCCAGCAAATAATACCACCGGTGCATTATCTAGTAGGCGTTGCCCTTTTAGGGTCATCATTTCTGGGTCACCGGGACCCGCACCAATAAAATAAACAGTCATGGAGGTTCCTTTTAAAGCTTTTTACGGTAGCCACGAGGGGTATATACCCACTCCTTGCTACCATTAATAATATGGCGTGATTCACTATTGCCGACGGATACCAAGGTAAACATATCGACATCTTTGGCATCTAGCTGATCAAGCCGAATAATCGAAATTTGCTCATCGGGGCGCGTGAGTTGGCGCCCAATTAATACTGGGGTAGATGCAGGACGATACTTAAGCAACATGTCCCGTGCTGTGTTTAGCTGCCAATCCCGTTTTTTCGAAACAGGGTTATAGAAAGACACCACAAAGTCACCTTCACCAGCCTTTTCAATACGCTTAAGTATGGTTTGCCAAGGGGTAAGCAGGTCGGATAAGGAAATAGTACAGAAGTCGTGTCCAAGCATGGCGCCTACACGACTGGCACCTGCTTGCATGGCAGAGATACCTGGAATGACTTCAATCTCGACATCTAACCATTGTGGTTGCTTTTCCTGACCTTGTAATTGTCTATCTAGTAATTCAAATACCAAAGTAGCCATGGCATAAATACCAATATCACCACTGGAAATTAAGGCTGTGGTTTTGCCACTAGCGGCTAGGTCCAGGGCTAAACGGGCACGCCCTATTTCTTCGCCTAGGGGGAGGTCATGATGTGTTTTACCATCACATACATCACCTAAAATTTGTAGGTACAAGCCGTATGCCACCAGATCTGAGCTGGCAGCAATGGCTGCTTGGGCTCGCGGTGCCACTAGTTGGCTATCGCCTGGGCCAGTACTTACAATAAATAATTTACTCATATTGTTTGCTTCTTGTTCTCACGTTGGTATTAATCGAGCATGCCCATGCCACCAGCGCCTGGTGGATAGGCTCGGGCAATCGCACAAGTGGCCTTGGTTGTTTTTTGTTTTGCCAGCACTAGCTCGGGTTGGCTTTGGGTGGCTTGTTGTGCTGCCCAAAGGGCGGCCGACTCGGCCACGCCGTAGACCCCAACGGTGTTATAAACATACTCTGAAGGGGTTTGTAATAGATCACTAACGCCAGCTAGTTGCTCTGCAGTAAAGGTTTGAAATAGTTTTTGCTGCCGGCTTGCTAATTCGATGAGGCCCACTTCATCGGCTTTAATATCAATACTATTAATGCTGACAATATCAGCCATAGTCAGGCCCTTAGTGGCCAAACATTCATCTAATAGGCCTTGTAGATGGTCAACATCACAATGCCGTTCACAACCCATGCCTACGGTATATACGGGTTGCAGATAGGGTTTGGCCGTGGTCATAACTAACTTAGCAGACAATAGATCACTCACCTGACGCGCCCAATCATTGGCCCCACCTTCATGTCCCGATAATAGAGGGATAACAAACTCACCTTGTTCATCCAGCACCAGCACCGCGGGATCACGATACTTATCAACTAACACGGGAGCGAGGGTGCGCACGGCAATGCCTGTAGCACAGATCATGATTAAGCGTTCGCCATGCTCAAAAGCAGTTTGAACAGCAGCGGCAAAGGGTTGTGGGCGCACATTTAATACCACATCCTGGTCAGCCCCTTGCAACGCTTGTTGGAGGCGTTCACCTAGTTGGGCGCCAGCTTCTGTTAAAGCAAAAATACGGATCATACTGGACGCTCCTGGCGGACAATAACAAATAGGGAAAAGTAAGGCCCTGCTTGATCTTCTAGATCGTCAAGATTACTCACCAAGCGCTGCTGATCACGGCCAATATATTCAAGATAATGGCCATCTTGCCAGCGACCCGTTTGACGCAGTAGTGCCAAAATACGCGGGCGAGCTTGGCCAGCTTTCATAATCACCACGCTATCGTGTTGCGCTAATGTTTGTTCGATCTGTTGGTCTGTATGGCGACCACTAACCACGGCAAAGGATTCTTGTAATAAGGTCAGTGGTTGCTGCAGGGTGGCCGCCGCGGCATTAACAGAGGTAATACCGGGCACCACTTGGCAAGCAAAGTCACCACCTAGGCGTTGTAATAAATAACTAAAGGAGCCAAAGAATAATGGGTCACCTTCACACAGAAAGACCACGGATTTGCCTGCTGCTAAGTGTTGTCTTAGCAGCATAGCAGCCTCGTCATAGGCCTGATTAGCCAGACTTCGGTTGGTGCTCATAGGCATCTTCACCATAACTTCCTCGGCAGCACTGGTGCGAGCCTCGATACTATGGCGAGCAATCTCACGGGCTTGTGAGTGGCCATCGGTATTGCCTATATAGCTAATCACATCAGCACTTTGAATCAGTTGATGGGTTTTTAATGTCAGTAGTAGGGGGTCGCCGGGGCCTACACCAGCACCATAAAAGGTTGCTGGTGTAGCCTTGTAGGCATATTGATTATTGCTATTGTTATTTGACATGGGGCTTGTCCCAACAAATCAGGGTAATGGGTAAATTAGGTCTTAAAAGATCCTGCCCGGCTAGCTTGTCAGCGCGACTAATACTGACTTGCAGCATTTCCGCTATCTGACATTGTAAGTGTGTACTTAATGCCAACAAATCAGCTTTACTTTGTTCTGTTACTGCACTGGCTACCAGCCGCCCACCGGGATTTAACGCTTGCCAAGCGGTGTGCATAATGTCAGTTAAGGCACCACTACTCCCACCCACAAACACTTTATCGGGGCGGGGTAAGTCAGCCAAGCCATCGGGGGCTGATTGCTGTAAAGGGTAGAGGTTTTGTACAACGCCAAACTTGTCTCTATTGGCTTGTAAACAAGTCATACGTTGGGGGTGATGTTCAATGGCGTAGACCTTGCCCTGTGGATTCCAAAGTGCCCATTCTACTGCCACCCCACCACAGCCAGCGCCAATATCCCAGCCAACTTGGTTAGGGCCAGCTTGGAGTAGAGAGAGGATCGCCAAGCGCACTTCACGCTTGGTTAATAAGCCCTTCCCATCACCCGTTAAAGTTTCGCTATTGGTAATAAATTGGTTATCTGGAATGCCGGGGAAATTTGGGATCACGCCACCCATGCCGCGGGTTTCAATAACTGTTACATGTAAAGGATCAAAAGGATCAAAGGTTTCTTGACTGTCTAATAACTCAGCAACCCCATATTCACTATAGCGTTGCTCTGGATAGCCCAAGCGTTCGCATATATGTAGGCGTGAAGCGCTTAGATTAACCTCTGCCAGTTGTTGTGCCAGGTGCTGAGGTTGACTATGTTGGTCAGTTAGAATCAATAGTGTTCGATTGGCTTGTAAGTGGCGTCGTAAACTACTTAATGGACGGCCATGTAAACTAACCAACTGCGCATCTTGTAGTGATAAGCCAGTTAATGCGCAAGCGCCCTGTAAACTAGAGACGCCGCTATAACAGGTAACTTGCTGCGGAAACTGCTGGTGAAGATATTTGCCTATACCAAATAGCAAAGGATCCCCGGAAGCTAATATAGCCACCTTTGGTAATGACCCTAGCTGATCTTTTAACTGCGACAATTTAGGTAGCTGACGTTGTTCACAGGTGGTAGGTAATAGTTGCGCTATACTCGCCAATTGACGTGGGGAGCCAAAGACCACTTGCGCCTGACTTAGGACAGCTTGTGCCGCAGTTGTTAACAGTGGTGGCTGGCAAATACCTAGACCTATAACACTAATAGTAGGCATTAGTAGTACTCACCTAGATTACAACGTAATAACGCATTAGCTACGGCGGCAGCGGCAGCGCTACCACCCTGACGGCCCAATAGAGTGATACACTCAATACCTAGTTGCTGGTGTTCCTGCCACAAAGCTTGTTTTGATTCAGCCGCACCCACAAAACCCACGGGTATACCAATAATTAAAGCTGGCTTGGGAGCGCCTTGGCGCAACATTTCTAAGAGACGAAATAAAGCTGTCGGGGCATTACCAATGACGACCACACTGCCCAATAATGCTTCACCCCATAATTGTAAAGCGGCCATAGAGCGGGTCTCACTGGCAGCTTTTGCCAACGCAGTGGTGCGCGGGTCATTAAGATAGCAGAGGGGCTCTTGCTCTAGCATACGCTTGGTCAGCCCTTGTTTGACCATTTCCACATCACAAAGAATCGGGCAGTGATTAGCGAGGGCTTGGCGACCGGCAGCACAGGCGTTTTGACTCAGGCGCATATGCTGGGCAATATCTGGATCGCCCAAGCTATGTACCACCCGCATCACAACCTGCTGGCCATCATGGTCATAAGCATCTAGCTTGGTGAGTTCCCTGATCTGGCGAAAACTCTCCTGCTCTATCCCCTGTGGATCGGGGTTATAGTCATACTGCATGGCTACTTATTGGCCTTCTGGTGATGGCCATAGTTTTCATGGTCATGGTGATGATGGTGGTGGTGATGGTCATGGCTGTGATCGTGGTGATGGTGATCATGATCATGACTATGATTATCTGCATCAGTACCAATGCCCTGCACATGATGGTGATGGCCTTCTTGGGGCATACCGACCTTATGTTCAGCACCGATAATCTGTACCCGATACTGGCATAGCTGGCAGTTCATATTGGCATTGCCCGTAGTGATTTGCTCGAGCCGTTCCACAAAGGTATCAATCACCTTGTCATGGGCATTTAGGTAGGGTGCTTTTACTACTTCAATATCCGGATTAGCTGCGGCAAAATCATCAGCAGCTTGATAGATACGCTTAATTAGGCGACCCGTAAAGAGGAAATAGGGCGCCACAATAACGCGCTTAAAACCAAGTCGTTTGGTGCGCTCCAATGCCGCTGGTACCAAGGGATCAGCCACTCCGCTATAGGCCGTTGCTGACCAGCCAAAGCCCATACCTTCTTCAAGGAAACGGGTGATCTTGCTGATATTTGAGTTAGCATCAGGGTCTGTAGCCCCACGACCGACAATAACTAGTAATGTCTCCAGACGGTCCTTGTTGGCATCATAACCTGGGATGGTTGCTTCGGCTTCTTCAATCCGGTCTCGAGCTGCTTGTAGCATCTTGGCATCGATACCTAACTCAGCACCGTATTCGATCTTAATACCATGCTGTAGTTGCAGGTTATTTAATTCACTGGGAATATCATTTTTGGCATGGGAGCCAATCATTAACATGCCCGGTACCGCATGAATTTTAGTAGCGCCCTGATCAATCAACTTTTGCACGGCGTCAGAAATTATCGGCCGCACAAATTCCAAAAAGCCCGTTTCTACCAGACGATCAGGAAAGCGTTGTTTAAAGCCTTCAGCCAACTGGTAAAATTCGTTCACCGCATCAACATCGCGGGAACCATGGCCAACAAATAAAATACCTGGTTTTTCATTTTTCATGGTAATTTCCTCAAAAGCCCGGGTGGGCCTTCCATCTCTTATGCCATTCATTGAGCTGGCTTAATAATTGGTCAAAGTGTGCATAGGCCGACCCATCTATTGGTGGGCGTTGCAGCATATACACTGGTAATTGCAGTTCTCGAGCAGCTATTAACTTAGCGCTTGTGGCATCACCACCACTATTTTTACAGGCCAAAGCCTGAATTTGGTGCTGCTGCATTAATTTCTGTTCATCAGCTAGAGCAAAGGGGCCGATGGCTTTTATCCATGTAACCTGTTGTGGGAGCTCACAGTGGGGTTCTACGGCAGTCCTTAGCCAAACATTCGATACTTGGTTTAATAGTGATAATTCCTCACTCGTAACTTGCCCCATAGTGAGCAATACCCGCTGATGTTTTTGCATAGCCTGTAACAGTGCCTGTCGGTCACTAAAGGTATGCCATTGGTCATCTGTCTGGGGCTCCCAAGCAGGACGCAAAAAGCGCCAATAAGGCATACCGAGGTTATGAGCCGTTGCTCGCGCATGGGTGCTCATCACAGTGGCAAATGGGTGAGTGGCGTCAACAATGGCATCTATACTTTGGGCGTTACAGTATTTTGCTAAGCCTCCATATTGACGAAAGCCACCACTAATGATTTGGGCGGGTACTTGGGGTATGCGCACTAGTCCTGCCACACTGTAAACTAATTCGGCATCGGGATATTGGCTGTGCAGTAAAGCACATAGTTTGCGTGCATCAGCGGTGCCACCTAAGAGTAAAAGCTTCATGCTCTGCCTTCCCCTAAGGGTGGGTATTGGCTTAACAATTCCCCTTGACGATTGACGGCAATAATTTCCACCTCAACCTCGTCAGGAATGCGTTTTCTAGCTTCTTGATAGGCGTCTTGGCAAACCCGTGTGGCCAAATCTATTCCCTTGGTCTGACAAGCTTTTAAGGCTTGTAGGCTGGTATTGGCAGAGCGTACATCACTTAATAATGCAGCATTGCCGCCTTGCTCTTGGGCAAGTTTGGCCAGTTGCTCAAAATCAATACTCGAGCGACTAGAGTGAAGGTCTAAATGTCCATTAGCCAATTTACTCAGTTTGCCAAAGCCACCGCACACAGTCAGCTTGTCCACCGTTGCCTGTTTAAGGTATTTGAGCACGGCGCCAGCAAAGTCACCCATTTCGATCAACTGCATTGGATTCATTTGATAACGTTGTTGCACATAGGCTTCACTGGTATTGCCCGTAGACGCAGCAATATGCTGACAACCATTGGCGGCAGCTACATCCATACCGCGGTGAATGGAAGCAATCCAAGCGCTGCAAGAAAAAGGTCGCACAATACCGCTGGTGCCCAATACCGATAGTCCGCCCTCAATTCCGAGGCGACCATTCATGGTTTTTAGGGCTAGTTCAGCACCGTTATCAATACCAATGCTGATTTCAAAGCCACCTTGATAACCGTATTCTTGGCTTACCAGATACAAGTTATCCTGCATCATTTGCCGCGGTACGGGATTAATGGCGGGCTCCCCAACGGCTAAGACCAGACCCACGCGGGTCACTGTACCTACGCCTTTATCGGCTTTAAATTGTATGCCTGTGGTGGGGGTAAGGCGTAATTTAACCCATACTTTTGCCCCGTGGGTAACATCCGGGTCATCGCCAGCGTCTTTAATGGTCGCGGCATGAGCAACTTGCTTAGTGGTGTGCAAATCTTCAATATCGAGTTCGACTATTTGGCCTTTTGGCAGCGTTACACTAGCTTGCTGAATAAGTTGCTTACCCAATAACAAGTGCGCTGCTGCCACGCAACAAGCCGTCGCGCAAGTGCCGGTCGTTAAACCGGTGCGTAAAGGCTGTTTTTGTTCACTTGATTCGGGCCACATAAGCTGGTTTAGACTCCCTGTTTAACACCAAAAAGGGCAGCCGTAGCTACTGGGTTGGAGGGGAAGAATAAATGCAAATAACTAGCCGTTAAACCTTGCTGACGATAGATGGCTTCGCCAGGCGCGGGGTGCCGTTGACGCTGGCCATGGGCAATTGGCTCTGGGGTATTTTCACTGCGTGATCGATGGTGGGCGTGTCCTCGAATGCCACCTTCTGGTAGGGGTGCTAATTGCATGCCCTGACAACCACGTTTACCACGCATAGCACCTTGGCCTGCCATAATGGACGCCATGGGCCAAGTTTCTTGCTGCAGATCAGTTAAGCTATCCAAGCAATATAAAAAACCCCCACACTCGGCCAATATGGCTTTACCAGAGGCATAAAAATCCTGTACCTGTTGACGCATAGATTGATTTGCAGCCAACTGCTGTGCATGTAATTCGGGGTAGCCCCCAGGCAACCATAGGGCATCGACATCAGGTAGTTGACTATCATGCATGGGCGAGAAAAAGTGCAATTCAGCGCCCATGGTCTGTAATAATTCTGTATTGGCACTATAGATAAAGCTAAACGCTTGATCTTTGGCAATACCAATACGTTTGCCAGTCAGTAATTTGGCTGGGGTGGGGATTTCCTGTGCACTAAAAGCTACGGGTGCAGGCAGTTCACAAAGCGCCTGTTCACCTAACCAAGCTTTGCCCAGATTAAATTTTTTTTCCAACTCATGGCTTACCTCTTCAGCTTGCACCAGACCTAAATGCCGTTCAGGTAAGGCCACCTCTTCCGAGCGCGCTAAATTAGCCAATAAGGGAATGCGGTCGCCTAGAGCATCACGCACTAATTGAGCGTGGCGCTCAGTGCCACAGTTGTTGGCAATAAGGCCAATAACCTCAACATCGTCGCGATAGTTGGCTATGCCTAATGCCACGGCAGCAGCCGTTTGCGCCATACCTTTTACATCCATCACTAGGGCAATGGGGATACCGAAAGTAGCTGCTAAATCAGCACTTGAAGGTTCGCCATCAAAAATCCCCATAGCACCTTCTACCAAGATTAAGTCAGCTGTCTGTGCAGCCAAATAAAACTGTTGCCGGCAATATTCCGTGCCAGCCATCCATAAATCTAATTGGGTGACAGGCTGGCCGGAAGCTTGTTGCAGAATCTGCGGATCCAAATAGTCCGGCCCCATTTTAAAGACCCTAACTTGGCGACCCTGATCACGATGGTAGCGTGCCAAAGCGGCGGTAATAGTGGTTTTACCTTGGCCAGAAGCAGGCGCCGCTAAAAATAGGGCAGGACAATGGGCAGTTGCGGTGGTGGTCATCAGTATTCGATCCCTGCCTGCGCTTTCACTCCGAGGCGGAAAGCATGGCCATCATCTTTAACCGTGCTAACTGTATCGGCGTATTCCACTAGCGCATCGGGCATAACTCGCCCCGTGATAATCACAGTTTGATGCTTAGGGCGTTGCTTAAGCGCTGCCAAAACCGGCTCAATGGGTAGGTACTTATATTTAAAAATATAGGCCATCTCATCTAGTACTAGCATGTCGATACTGTGATCCTGCAACAACTCTTGGGTGACCTCCCAAGCTTTTTCGGCTGCCGCAATATCACGTTCTTTATCTTGGGTTTCCCAAGTAAAACCATGCCCCATAATATGCCAAGGAATATTGGTAAAAGCTTTAAAGAATTTGTGTTCGCCCGTGGCAATTCGACCTTTAACAAACTGCACCACAGCACCGGTTTTACCATGGCCTAAGTTACGCATAAGAGTTCCAAAAGCAGAGCTACTTTTCCCCTTGCCATTGCCGCGTAGCAAAATAACGATGCCACGTTCTTCCGTTGCCTTAGCAATGCGGGCATCAATAACGGCCTTCTTGGCGGCCATGCGTTGTTCGTGTGTTTTCGTGGTCATAAAATTTTTAATTTAGTTGTTGGGCTTGGGTTAGGGTGAAATAATCAGCCCCCAAGTGTTGGGCAATTTGTTGACCCTTACCGCGTTTTATTTGGCTTTGTTCGGTATCAACTAACACGCTCGTGCCCGGTAATTGCAACCCTGTTATATCTTGTTTTACACGACCGTCGGTAATAATGTAGTTAATAATGCGGGTAGCTGGGTTACGTCTTAGTAGCTGATGTCCATAAGCCTGTGCTTGTTGCAAAGCCTGTCTTAAAGGTGTGCCACCACCAGCGCTAATAGTATTTAATAAGGAGCGCATAGTTTTTGGTGCCCGCCCCCAAGCCATTAGGGGCTCTACCTTGTCATTACCAAAGCCCAGTACTAGCATTTGCTGGCGGGCTAAATAGGCTTGTTGGCCGATACCTTCTACTAACCCTTTGGCTTGAGACTGGCCTTGGCCTGATAAGGTTGAGGCTGAGGTATCCAGTAACACTAAATGCAGGGTGGGATCAGCTCCGCGCTGGCGCCGATAGCGCAGCTCTGGCTGCTTGCCACGGCCAGCTATAAAACTAGCAAACCAGTTGATACGTTGCGACCAGCGACTGGTGCTGCGGCCTTTGCCATGGGAAAGGGTGCCTTGACTAGTTAGCTTACTAGCATAGTCTTTGAAGCTATAGTGGGTCTTGGTGTTAACCTCGATACTGCGCGCTTGGCCAGTCAGTTGCGTTTCTGGTTGCATCTGTCCCCAGTCATTATCACTAAGGGTCTGATTGTTTTTATCAGACGACGGCTGCTGTGCTGGGCTATTATCAAAGTGGCTAGTTGGAGGTGGTGATTGGGGTGGTTGTTGGCGACGATGCATTAATACCAACTCAGCGACGGCATTGATATCGTCTAGGGTTACTTCAGAACGCTGCTGCCAAGCAGCATGGGCACAAGCTGCCCGCAGCCATACCAGATCGCCACGCACGCCATCAACTTGCGCTGCCACACAGGCTTCAGCAATGGCCAGACGCAACTCATCATTTATGGTCACCGAGGGCAATAAAGCTTGGGCTTGATGAATATCTGCAACGAGTTGTGTTTGTTGCTCAGTGTAGTTGGCAATAAATGCCTCTGCATCATTATCAAAAGCTTGCCGACGACGCACAATTTCAACCCGCTCTTGGGCTGAATAGTGGTTAGCTAATGCCACGCCAAAGCCAAAGCGATCGAGTAGCTGTGGCCGAAGCTCACCTTCATCTGGATTCATGGTGCCCATCAGCACAAATTCGGCAGCGTGTTCATGGCTAATGCCATCACGTTCAATACGGTTAATGCCACTGGCAGCAACATCTAATAATAGATCTACCAAGCTGTCAGGTAGTAAATTAACTTCGTCAACATAGAGCAGGCCTTGATGGGCTTTACTTAATAGCCCTGGGGCAAAGGCGACTTGTTGTTCACCTAAAGCCTGTTGTAGATCAAGGGTACCGGTGACCATTTCTTCAGTGCTACCAAGGGGTAAAGTAACGAGTTTTTTTAGCCCCTTAATGGGTAGGTCTGCCAGACTTCTGGCAAGAGTTGATTTGGCACTGCCCCGGGGGCCACTGACTAAAACGCCACCAATCACGGGGTCGATGGCCAGTAAAGTTAAGGCGAGCTTAACCTGCCCTTGGCCGACCACTGCGGTAAAAGGAAAATTCGGTTTCATGGAGCAGGTCTCCCGCTGCGATTGACATTACACAGGTGCGCGGAAGCCTGAATCTGTAAGGCATATGCCTCAGAAATATATAACAAAGTAAAACCCTCTCGCACCCGCCGTGCGAACATGGTGTTAACAGTGAGTGCTGGTATCGGACTCCTAACCGTTGCGGGGGCAGTGCTAGGCAACACCGGTGCGCCGTAATGTTGCTGTTGCTTCCCATTAACCACCCTGCCGCAGGGTGGAACATCTCACTGACGCTATTGTAGGCTGTATTGGTAAATAATAATAGCAAAAGTCGCCCTGAGCTTTGTTAAAAACGCCATACTTTGCCTATCTACTTAGGAAATAGAATCCACTGCTGGCAACAAGCCTAATATTTGATTTATATCTGTCTCTTGGGTCACACAGAGCATGATGTTAGCATGGGTAAATGAAAGGCTTTTATGGGCAGCAAATGCACAATGCAAAGTTTATATCCTGAATTTCATCCCTATCGAGAATTTTTTCTTGATGTGAGTGATGGTCATAGTCTGTATGTGGAACAGAGTGGCAATCCTTGGGGTATTCCTGTGTTGGTAGTCCATGGTGGCCCAGGGGGTGGGTGTAGCCCCATGACAAGGCGGTTTTTTGACCCCAGTGTGTATAATATTACGATGGTTGACCAGCGGGGTGCGGGTAAATCAATGCCCCATGCCAGTTTAGTAGCCAACACCACAGATAAGCTGGTGGCTGATTTTGAAACTTTACGGACAATGCTAAAAATAGACAGTTGGCTATTATTTGGCGGTTCTTGGGGGTCAACCCTGTCCTTAGTATATGCGCAGATGCACCCACAGCGGGTGCGGGGCATGATATTACGGGGTATTTTTTTGGGTCGGCCTCAGGATTTCCAGTGGTTATTTGAAGCTGGTGGTGCCAGTCGTATTTTTGCTGATTATTGGCGTGATTTTATTGCTCTAGTGCCACCGGATCAGCAGCATAATCTGGTGGCTTATTATTATCAGCTGTTAACGGGTGAAGATGAGCTGCGACGGTTGGCAGCAGCCAAAGCTTGGGCTATTTGGGAAGCACATATTTCGACCTTAGAACCAAGGCGTATTGTTTGCGAAACCCCAAGTGACCTGCGCGATGCTTTAGCTATTGCCTCTATTGAGTGTCATTACGGGCACCATGATTGTTTTTTGACCGACAATCAGATTTTACAAAATATGGCAGCTATTAATGATATCCCCGGTATTATTGTTCACGGTCGCTACGATATGGTATGTCCAATGGAGCAGGCACAATTGCTTTATGACCAATGGCCTGCCAGTGAATTACATATTGTCCGAGATGCCGGACATAGCCAAATTGAACCGGGTATTATTGATAATCTAGTCAGTGCTACGCGCTCCTTTGCCCCCAAATTGGGTTAGTTTTATTTAATATTTGGACAATTATGAAAGCTTTAATTCAACGTGTTTCCCATGCCCAAGTTGATGTTGCTGGTAACACCGTAGGTAAAATTGGGCCTGGCCTATTGGTTCTTTTGGGTGTTGACCGTGGCGATGATAAAAGCACGGCTGATAAGCTACTGCATAAAGTCTTACATTACCGCATTTTTGCCGATCAAGAAGGGCGCATGAATAATAATGTGCAACAAGCGGGGGGCAGTTTGTTGGTGGTAAGTCAGTTTACTTTATCCGCTTCAACTCAAAAGGGTATGCGTCCTAGCTTTACTAGTGCGGCAGCGCCAGCTTTGGCTGAGGAATTGTATCAATACTTCCATACACAGGCAGCCTTAACACTGCCTGTACAAACGGGTGAATTTGGTGCAGATATGCAAGTAAGTCTATGTAACGATGGCCCAGTAACCTTTATGTTGGAAGTGGCAAGCTAAAGATTTTCTAACTTAGCATAGGCCAGCACCAGCCATTTGCTTCCTTCTGTTTCAAAATTCACTTGCACTCTAGCCTGAGGGCCAGCGCCTTCGGCATTAACGACGGTACCAATACCGAACATAGGATGACGCACCATTTGCCCAAGGGCAATGGCTGGAGTTTCCAATTCTTGGTGGCGGCCCCAGCGATCATACTTTGGCGCAGTAGAGTGAGCAGCAGTTACTGGACGGCTAATGCTAGACTTTAAGCGCACTTCTTCGAGCAGTTCGTCGGGCAATTCGCCAATAAATCGTGAGGGTCGATTAAAGGTATCCTGGCCATGTAGGCGCCGACTTTCGGCATATGTAATAAATAGCTTTTGCATAGCACGGGTAATGCCAACGTAGCAGAGGCGGCGCTCTTCTTCTAAGCGACCACCTTCTTCCAAGGACATCTTATGGGGGAACAGGCCTTCTTCCACTCCAGCTAGAAATACCATAGGAAACTCCAACCCTTTGGCTGAGTGGAGCGTCATTAATTGCACACTATCTTCAGACTCATCAGCTTGCTGTTCCCCTGCATCCAAAGCGGCTTGATCCAGCATAGCACCTAAGGGCGTAGTGGCTTGGGGATCAAGGTCGCCATCTGGGTCGGCAGATTCTTGCACTGGACTCCAGCCACTGGCAAAGCTTTTTGCTGCACTGACTAGTTCATTAAGGTTATCAATGCGCGTCTGCGCCTTTTCACCCTTTTCTTTAAGATGATGTTGGATAAGCCCTGACTGTTGAATAACATGGTCGACCAATTCATGTAAGTGGGCTTCCGCTGTATCTTCCGCCAGCCTAGCAATTAACTTCATAAAACTATCAACGGCATTATGGGCGCGGGTTGGTAACACATTGGTTGCTAGTATTTGCTGACTAGCATCCCACATAGAACAGCCTTCACTGCGAGCATGGTCACGTATTTTGGCAACCGTGGCGGCACCAATACCACGAGTTGGGACATTAAATACTCGCTCCATGGCGGCATCATCATTACGACTATGGATTAAGCGCAAGTAGGCGAGGGCATTACGAATCTCTAGGCGGTCATAGAAGCGCTGGCCACCATAAATACGGTAAGGCATATTGGCTCTAATCAGGGCTTCTTCCAAAACCCGTGATTGGGCGTTAGAACGATAGAGAATGGCACACTCAGAACGTTGACCGCCACCAGACTGCCATTGACTAATTTGGTCAACAATAAATCTGGCTTCGTCCATCTCATTAAATGCAGCATAGAGAGAAATGGCTTCACCATCACTACCTTCAGTCCAAAGGTTTTTGCCTAAGCGCCCCTGATTATTACTAATTAAGCCATTGGCGGCCTTTAAGATAGTGCCCGTAGAGCGATAGTTTTGCTCAAGGCGAACGTTTACGGTGTGGCCAAAATCACCCTCAAATTGCTGAATATTTTCAATTTTTGCACCCCGCCAGCCATAAATAGACTGGTCATCATCGCCAACCGCCATCACGTGCACATTTTGGCCAGCCAAGACACGCAGCCAAGCATATTGAATAGTATTGGTATCTTGAAATTCGTCTACCAAAATATGTTTAAAGCGCCCTTGATAGTGGGCGAGTAGGGCTGGGTTTTGTAGCCATAATTCATGGCAACGTAGCAATAGCTCCCCAAAATCTACTAAGCCAGCTCGCTCACAGGCCTGATGATAGGCAGCATAGACATTAACCTGGGTTTGCAAATGGAAGTCGCCATTGGTATCAATATGTTGAGGCCTTTGCCCTTCATCTTTGCAACTATTTATAAAGCCTTGGAACTGGCGCACTGGCCAACGGGCTTCATCAAGTTGCATCTCTTTACATAAGCGTTTGAGTAAGCTTAATTGGTCGTCACTATCGATAATCTGAAATTGATTTTGTAAGCCGGCCTCTTGCCAGTGGCGGCGCAATAGTCGGTGTGCCAAGCTATGAAAAGTGCCTACCCATAGATGTTCAGTATTAAGTGATAATAATTCTTCTATACGCCCACGCATTTCCCGGGCGGCCTTATTGGTAAACGTAACGGCCATAATGGACCAAGGCGATAGGCCGACGGTATCGATTAGCCAAGCGATACGATGGACTAGTACTCGAGTTTTGCCCGAGCCAGCGCCGGCAAGAACCAGAAGATTTTGTTCGGGTGCAGCCACAGCTTCTCGTTGTGCGCCGTTGAGACCGTCCAGTAAACGTGAAACGTCCATTTATCTTTCCAAATTAATTAGCTGCAAGGAACAAACAACTAGCCATAGCTATAATATTGTTAAATCAAGATGCCATTGTACTGATTCAATAACAATTGCACTAGTTATGATTAAGCCCATGCCAAGCCTTTGTATAGCAATAAATTATCTACTATAGGCGAATACAAAACACAGTTAAATTGGTCGTGATTGGGCTTTGAATGGGTTAGAATAAAACGCATAGGCTGGGCTACGAGGTTTTATTTGGCCTGAAGCGCAATAAAGTAAAATGTAGATTGCTAGCATTAGTAAAATAGCTGTTTGGGTTATTTTGACTCAAAGTTTATATTCCACATTATAAATAATGTGGCTAAGTAGAAGGTAATTTGGTGCCGTGACCAACGACTTATATAAAGTCTTGCAAGACAACTATGATCGTTTGCGCAAATCAGAAAAGAAAGTGGCTGATTTTGTTATGCAAACACGTTCTTCTGTTGTGCAGATGCGTATTGTTGACTTGGCTGCCGCAGCTGAGGTTAGTGAACCAACTGTATTACGTTTTTGCCGTGCCCTTGGCTTTGATGGTTTTCAGGATTTTAAGCTTACCTTGGCACAAAATGTTGCCACCAATAACTCCTATCAACAGTTTCGTTTAGATAGTCGTGACTCAGTAGAGCAATTTAAAGAGAAGATATTTGATTCCACTGTGGGCAACCTAGTGCGAGTCAAAAACGACCTCGATGCGGATAATTTAGAACGTGCGATTCAGGTATTGGCGGAAACCCAACGGGTTGATTGTTATGGTTTTGGCGCTTCGGCTCCTATTTGTAGTGACGCGCAACATAAATTCTTCCGCTTAAATATGTCAGCTACGGCTTATTCAGATCCCCATCTACAGACTATGGCAGCGGTCACCTTGCAAGAAGGTGATGTTGTTATCGCCATATCCCAAACAGGTCGAACGCGTGATTTATTGCATACTACACAGTTAGCCTTACAAGCAGGTGCAACTGTTATTGCTCTATGCCCCAGCCATACCCCCTTGGCTGAACTGGCTCAAATCCCCCTATTTATTGATTTAGACGGGGATAAAGAGTTGGGTACCTTAATGTCCTCGCGTATTACGCAAATGGTGGTAATCGATGTCTTAGCCGTTGGTGTTACCATGAAGCTGGGGGCTGAAACTATGGCTCACCTAAAGACCATAAAGCGCTCCCTAAGAGGATTGCGAACACCGTTAAAGCGTAAGTAAATACCACCTCTTTGTAACATTCCGTAACACTTTGTCACAATAAGAATGAAACAACTGTCTTTATAGACAGTTACATTTGTTAAACGAAATATATATCATCTAAATAGGTCTTATAATCAGATATAAAAATTAAACAATAATAAATAAAGACCATAACACCATATAGCGCTGTATGGAGATGAAAAACTAAGTCTGCAAGCTTACATCTTTAGGAGTGGCTCTAATGAATATATGCAAAAGAACTTTGCTAATTTTTGGGTTGTTGATCTTTATTAGTGCTTGTGGCGGTACAACCAATACCATGCCACAATCACCTTCCACCCCAACTAACCAGACCCCAGGGCAATATGACTACACACTGGGTCAACCTTCAGATATGTCCTCATGGGACGCCCTCGCTCCCGTATCACTTCCCTATGACACGCCCTATGGTGCGAGATATTCAAGCCTAGGCCAAGCTCATCAAGATCTAAATGCTGGGGCAAATCCCATTGCTACAGTTGATACACAAGCCCAGTTAGCTTGGTTGGATGGCTGGACAGGAAAAGGTGTCAAAGTTGGGATTGCTGACAGTTTTGATAATAATCAAACACTCGACACCCACGGGGATTGGGTTTCAATTGTTATAAGTTCCGTGGCACCAGAAGCTAAAATGAGTTTGCAACATGTACTAACCGGTGATGTTGCGGATATTGATAATGCTTTTAACTACTTTGAAACTAATGGCTACCATATTATTAATAATTCATGGGGCATGGATAAAGCTGAGCGCAATGCGGCAGGCGTTTACACTGGAAGTTTGGTTGCTGGCTTTGATGATATGATTCAGGAAGCCGTTGCCGCATATGACCCCAATGAGCTAAATGACGCTGTGGGTTTATATATCTATGCAGCTGGCAATGGGGCGGAGTATTGTGATTCACAGCGCATTGAAGACTGCAACTATCTTGCTGGAGTTACAGATGGTATTCGCAATAGTGGTTATGAAGACTATGGCGATAGATTGATTTTTGTGGGTGCACTTACTGACAATAGTGATCTGATGGCCTCCTATAGTTATCAAGCCGGTAACCTAAAATATGATTTTATTGTGGCACATGATGATGTGCTTACTCTCGGCGATGCCGCGGGAACGTCCTTTGCTGCGCCAAGGGTCACAGGCGCTGCGGCCTTGGTAAAACACAAGTTTCCTAATCTAACCAGCGCTCATCTAAAGCAAGTTTTGCTACAAACGGCAACAGATATAGGCGTTGCAGGTGTCGATGAGGTATATGGTTATGGCAAGCTAAATATAGCTGGTGCTTTAAGCCCCATTGGCACAGTGACGCCAAAATGATGAGGATGCTGATGTATAGGCTAATGATAGCTGGTCTTTGTTGTTGCCTACTGGGTTGTGCCATTAATGAGCAGCCGCAAGAGAGTAATAGTGGTGGTCCATTGGTGCCCCAACCTATTTTCCCGACGCAATGTGCGTCGGAGGATGTAGAACATGAAGAAGATTGCTTACCTATCGACAATATTGCTCCTGCTATCCAGTATCTTTAATACTGTGAAGGCTGAGGGGCTATATTTGCTATCCATGGAGGCTAGTACTAGCCATATGGCATCGAGCGTGTGGACGGGTAGATTTTCGGCAATCGATGGCCGCCAAATAGATGCTAGCGAACACTATAAGGCTAAGAATTTTATGTTTTCTGCTAATGGTACGGCGGCCTTCGACCTAACCCCTACGTCTAGTATTATCCTGCCCTTTGTTGTAGATGCTGGTTACCAAAGTGACTTGTATAAAGCCCAGCCATTGATGTCACTTGGCATTGGTTATGTTGCGGTAGCAAAACAATGGCAATTTAGTTTGGTTGCTACTGATTTATTGGCGTGGGGAGGAACAGTAACAGAAAGCCCCTGTGTGGATTCCTTTGTGCGGGAGTTTCATTGTGGCACAGGCCTACCTTGGGTTGATTATCGTGTTAATCAACCAACCCGCAATAGTTCAGTGAAATTGGCACTTAAATACGCTTTTTAATGTGCCCGCAGCTAACGTGGCAGACCACCACATTGATTAAATAAGTCCTGCCAAGATTTGGTGTGTTTAGCTATGGCTGCATTAAAATCTTGCCACTCACTATCCTCTGCCGTGTATACCTCAGCCCAAAATTCAGTAAATAGGTCTGGTGTTGCCATATGCTTTTGTAACTTATCTATTAATCCAAATACTGCTTTACCCTGTTGGTGGAGCTGCGCCAGCATGGGCTGCACTTCGCCAATATAGAATTTAAAGAACACATTATTGACTATTTTAGATTGTTGATTGGCTTGTTGGTTATAGCACAGCGGCTTTTGCGTTAAGCGCTGATTTAAAAGGGCATCCGCTTGAGCTAATGTAGACATAGCCATGGCCATGGTTAAACGTAGCTCACCAATATATTTTCTAGTTTCAAATACTTTATAAGCTTGCTGTAATCCTGAACCATTCACACTTGGTTCCAGCAGCCAATTATGTAAAGTTTCCAAAGCGGTAATAAGTTCCGTTGGGTGATTTGATAACTGTAGAGGTGTTAAAGGCTCCGTACCGAGAGAAAATAAATACCTTAGCTCATTGCCTGCAAAGGTCTCATTCCAGCGTACTTGATTTTGGTATTGCTGCTTATGTTCTATAGCCTTGGTTAATTCATCGTAAAGGCTATCATCTGGATCCAATGTGGCACGGCATTGCTGTGCCAAGATTAAAAACTCATGCTCATAAAGTAAGGCATGGTAACCAGTCATTAATTTGCCAAGGCTGCTATTCCGATGCCCAACTAAACGTTGTAATTCGCATTTTGATAATTGTAAGAATTGCAAAATATTTATGTCGACACTGGGAATCTCGTATACCAAAGATGATTTTCTTGGGTACGATGTTAGTATGGCGTCGGGCGCCTTTGTATTTTCTACTGCAATCTCCTCAATCTCAACTTTTAAACTATTTGATAAGCGATTTAGATAATTATCAAATACAGATTGAGCGGTTTTATCTGCACTACAACTCGTTAATAGCAAGCTAACAAAAAGAATTTGGATAAATAAACGCATAATAGATACGTACCGTGAATGATAAGAAAATACTTCACTATGAGGGCTTATATTAATTTAACCCGCTTTTGAATCCTTGGGTAGGGTAAAACAGTGTTATTTTTACTTATAGTCAGATTTTGCTTAGGCTTTTTATCTAAGGTATGCTCGAAAGCTATATAAGAAAAAAATAAATACCCATTTATAAAGTAGGGCATGGAATGACTAAAAAGCTTGTTAAATTTATCAGCACTTTCTTACTTCCATTCTTGCTTAGTATCGAGTCCAGTTGGGCTAATGATCAGCAAGGCATTAATAATCCTGAAGGTATGGTCAATATTTTTGTACCAGACGATGTCTTGCACCGTTTCCAAAATGCACCCAAGGCAATCAAATTAAAACATTGTCGTGCCAGCAGTGATTGGCCTTATCAAGAGCTGGCTCAGTTAGCGCAAAAGCCACCCAAACGATTATTTGGCTATAACAGTAGAATGGATAATAGGGATGATGTAGAGGGAGCTGAAGAAGCTGACTTATTTGTTTTGCGGCTGTCTGAGGTATATATGGATGCATGGGTGAGTGAAGATAATAGCAAATCCCAAGCGGCACTTGATGCCCTCTACGCTTGGGCTAAAGTGGGTGCCTTAACTGAGACTAAGCCCTGTGCCAGAGAGGGGAATATCCTTGATACTTGTTCAGAATGGACACAATCTGATGGCCAGGATCTATCAGATAAAAAAGACCACTCAACAGCTCAAATACATATTATGCACCTTGCCTATGGTTATTACCTTACCCTTGCCAGCTTTAGGCCTGATGACCCTAAACATGACATTATCCAGCAATGGATAAATGGCTTTTTCCAATGGAACAAAAGGCCTCGAGGCGTTTATATCGGTTTGGATTTAGGTTGGCATTGGCCTGGTGTGCTCAAAGGAACTATTGAAAATGCACCTAAATATTCGGGCTGGAATCCATCAGAGCTGCTGACAAATGCAGTCCAAGAGCTTGATAAAGTCATTCTCGAAGATGGTTCCATTAAGGACAGAACCACGAGAGGTAATAAGGGTCTCTGGTATCATCATACGGGTTTGATAGAAACCATGATCACCCTAGAGATGGCAAGAAAGAATGGTATTAAGATTCCACCATCCCTTGAGCAGCGCCTAGCCAAAGCAGGTGAGATTTTTATCCGCGGGTTTGCAGATCACAGCTATCTTGATCAATGGGCTAAAGTTGCCCATAACGGCATTTATACACCAGGTAAGCAAGATTTTAGGGACAACCTTGACCTGCCTAATGGTAGCTCTTGGTTTTATATATTTTCCTATCGCTACCCAGAGGCAGACTTTACTATGCAACTGGACAAGATCTTAATGCAATACCCGAGAAATGGCCGCAGAGATGGCTATGTGGGATTTGGTTTAGGTTGTATCTACGCTGTTGCCAAAGAGGTTGGGGAATAAGCGTCAAACAACGCTGCGTTTTGAACGGAAAATAATCAGGGTCCTAATATCTGAATTAGGACCCTGCTGTGATATAGCTATTAATCTTTCGATTTGACAAATAATAGTATGGCTATAACGGCCATAATCCTGGAGTGCTGATATTTTGTGCACTATTTACCAGAATGCCAGCCAAAATAAAGTAAGCATTTAACAGTGCAAACGCGGCCCATACAGCCGCCGCCAGACGGCCAAACTTAGCCATATTATCAGGCGCCCAAGAGGGGATCATCCAATGTAAGCTGGCTACACCAAAACCGGCCAATGCCGTGGTTTGCATTTGAGCTTGTAAAGATGCATTAAGTTCAACATTAAACAAGTCGCTTGCCACCATGGCTGGTGCGAGTACAAGTAAAAGAATCCAAACGCCTATATAAGCTGCACTGATACGTAAAGCTAGAGATAAAGTCATAGTTATGTTCCTTGTGATTATTATTCTTTGGATATAAACAGGCCCTGCCATAAGAGCCCTATGTCCAAGCATACAGTGTTGAGCAAAAATTACTAAGATTTTTTAAATTTATGCTCTCAGGCTGATGGTCTATTTTGCTATATGTGTTGCGCGTTTTTTTCATATGCTATAGTCGATAGCAAATTAACGTAGCTGTATATGAGATAGCAATGGAAATTTATATAACTAATGTCTTTGTAGATGATCAAGAAAAGGCACTCCACTTCTACACCAATATACTTGGGTTTGAAGTAAAGCATGACATCCCCATGGGTGAATTTCGTTGGCTTACGGTCATTAGCAAAAAGCACCCCAATGGTACTGAACTATTGCTAGAACCAAGTAGTCATCCAGCAGTTCCAACCTACAAGTCAGCTCTTGTTGCTGATGGCATTCCAGCAGCATCCTTTAAAGTAGACAACTTAGACACAGAATATGCCCGGTTACTTAACTTAGGTGTGAAATTTACCGTAAAACCAATGGACGCTGGAGCAGTAAAAATGGCGGTATTGAATGACACCTGTGGCAATTTAATTCAGCTTATTGAAATGGCTGCTTAGTTTTCGTATACCGTTACTGTTATTACAATAAGCCAAGCCAGCCCCATTATCTTGCGTTCGTGCTTTCAAATATTTTGTCCGCTGAGGCAGCAACAAAGCCAGTATATAGTTCGCCATCTGGTTTATTATAGCGATAAGCAAATTCATAAAAACAGCTTGGAATTTCCATCTCTTTATCACTAAATTTCACATTAATTTTGTTAGCTAAAGTAGATGATTGTTCCAGTAAAACCTCAGCGCTACCTTTGATTTCACCACCAGTGGTATTAAGAGCAATGCCAGCGTCTTTTATCATTTGGTTAACGGCGGCAATGGTTTTAAACTCATTAAGATGATTGATGCTAACCGTAAAATGGTTGGCACGGTATCCCCAAGCGGCCATCCAAGCAGCATATTCACTTTCTTCTAACAACATCGCATAGGTAGCAGAATCAATAGACCAGTGGGTACCTGAATATAAAAAGTTATCTGCGCTTACAGCGGCTTCGTCAACTTGGTCAATTAAATTATAAATAACCTTCTGTACCTCTGGGGAAAAGGCCTCGACCAATAACTCGGAAATAAATACTTTTGGTTGCTTAGGATCACTATGTTCAAAGTGTTTTGCATAGAGCTTCTTTTTTTCAAAATGATACTCACCACCAGCTTTGTAGCCCAATGCTTCAAAGTGTTCAGCTAGCTTGTCTAAGCTTACCTTGCCAATATTAAAAGTTCGCAAGGCGATATGATCGTTGATCACATTGTCTGTTTGGGTAGCGCCTAAAAGAGCATGAACTTGCTCAGCTAGGGGGGTAACTGATAAATAACTTTCCCACAAATTCTTAAAAAGTAGGTCAATGTTGTTATGCATAAGAGCGCCCAGATAGTATGAACAATAGAGATGATTCTAAAATTTTTACAATAAAATAGATAACCTTGGCGCTATTATTGTCGCAAGAGGTATATTTTCAGTCTATATAAGCTACTAGATCAGAATAGTGGCTAGGCGCAAATATAAAGTAGATGGTGCCCGGAGACGGAAACTAGTCCGTTTTGGTTCCTGCTAGTGGAGCCCCTAGCTTTAATAAGCAAGCATCTTTATGGTACTAAGGCGTATATCTAGGATAGTTTATTCTGCAATTCTTTTTTTCTGGCAGCGTCATTTCCTCTCGGATTAACAATGAAAAAATATTTGCTGTGAAAAAGAATGGCGTGTTATTTGTTATTTAATCATTTAATGAATTGACAAGGATTTTGACAGAGGCGATAGACCGTTCGCGAAAAGACTGATCCGTAATGGGTATTGTTGTTTCGTAACTAACACAGATAGACAAAATACCTGCGCTTACGGTGAGTAATTTATCTTTCTCAACATCTGGAAATTTATGTTCCAAATGCATCAACAGCCAAGAAGAGAAGTTATTGAACCATTGTATCATCGGTTCTCGTATTTCGGCATTCTCAAATGAGGCAGAAGTAAATGCTTGAGCAATCAATGTGTTTGTTATGTAATCCTGTTCATATATGAAAAGATGACCTAAGAAGTCATCTATAGTTTGGTATTGTTCTGGTGGATAAGCATTATAAAGTTGCTCTTCCCTAGTAATGAACCGCGAGATGGCTTGCTTTAACAGATCATCTTGGTTGCCGACGTGATGTCTTACCAGCGCTCGCGAAAGCCCTGCCTCTTCAGCAATTTGAATCAGTGTTGTGCCTTCTACTCCATATTTGCCTATGCATCTTTCATAGGCAGATAGTATCTGGTTACTGCGCTCTTCTTTATTGCTTGGTCTCGCCATAGTCTTTAGTGCTTATGGTTTGTTGTCAAAAATGATTATAAACGAAAGGGGTAAATTTTCAATAATGATAATTTATTGGTGGGTAGTTACGCCGAGAGAATTAATTAAGGAATGTTAATATATACGGTACATTGCGGCCTGTAGACGAGTTAATATGCTGAAAATGATTCTCCATACGTTTCACGTTAAGAATAGGGCTAAATAAAGTCTATTTTCCCTATCTAACCACACCTAATATACAGCCAAATAGACCCTGTTAAATCTCCCTAATAATATCTGCTAACCAAGCCATTTAAGGCTTGCTATACGGTCTTATAGAGACTATTAAAGTTTGCTATGAAGGATTTAGATTTCAGAATTATTCTGAGGTTTTATTATTTTAAAGTTGTATGTTATCTACTGAGTTATTTTAATTTCCCTAAACATCAATTGGAATTTATAAGTATGTGTTAATAATTTAAGAGGATTTGCCATGGGTTTGTATTTAAGTGTTTTAAAGAAATATGCAGTATTCAGTGGAAGAGCTAGTCGAAAAGAATATTGGATGTTTTACTTGATCAGTATCATTATTGCTCTTGTTCTGGGTCTAATTGAGGGTATTGTTGCATTCAATCCAGAACGGGATGTTAGCGTCTTGGCTTCTATATTTAGTTTTGCAATATTGCTACCAAGCATAGCTGTATCTGTTCGACGACTTCATGATATTGGGCGATCAGGATGGTGGCTATTAATAGCTTTTGTTCCCCTTATTGGCCCTATTATATTGCTTGTATTCTTGGTTAAAGGCAGTTCTTTAGGCGAGAATATATATGGGGATAGCCCAAATGCGCCCTAGATGATTTAGTTAAATTAAGGTTGTCTCAATAACTAGATTTGAACATTGCGAGGAAAATATGCGTAACCAATTTTTAATTTTTGCTATGGCCTTTTTTTTAACAGGTTGTATTGGTTTGAACCAAAAAATAGTCGTATCAAATAATCAATCAATGAGCTATCAGTTAGATTATGTATTAAATGCTAATCTCTTCTCTATGCAATCCAATCTAGCTTCATCAACTTAGGAAGACCAAGAAATCGACCCGGTAACAACTTGCGACGAATTTCTTAATAAAAATCAAACACAAACAATTCCCAAGGCGCTCTCTGTTGAATATTTATCATCTTTTAAAGACAAGGATTTAGTCTGTTCGTATTTATTTAATGGCCCTGTTTCTGAATTTACTGATTTAGATATTTCTGGAGTCCAACCAGACAATAAAGCTTAAATATTTATTTTTGAAATTCTCTCTGATAATCAAGCAAAGATTTCTACTAAATTAGATTTTGCCGAAGCAAGAGAGAGTATGCGCTCAGTAGACGAAATAAACGAAGAATTTGAAAAGGCCATGATAACAGCAATGTTCTTCGATAAATTTATTAGATGGGAGTTAACTGCACCGAAAATATTAGAAACAAATGGTGAACTTTCAGAGGACGGGAAAACTGTAAATTGGGAACTGCCTGTATATTTAGGGCTTTTAGAGAAAGGGAATTATGAATTTTTTGCTGTAGTCCAATATTAGCTAATGCTTAATTTAGACGACGAATGTTAGAACAAACTTAAATATGTAATCTCAATAAGCATAAATGATGCTTTGGGTTGAGCGATAAAGAATTGCCTATACCGTTGAGTTTATTTAATTGCTTAAGTTCTTTAGAAATATATGAAAATGGTGCCCGGAGACGGAATCGAACCGCCGACACGAGGATTTTCAATCCTCTGCTCTACCAACTGAGCTATCCGGGCACTACAGAAGCAATGATTGCTTTAAGTGACTCTTTACTAAGGTACCATTTGGGCGTTCGTAAAGAGGGGCGTATTAAACCTGTTTTCGTTTTTTCTGTCAACACTAAGTGGCTGAATTTTCTGTTTTATTCAGCAAGTTTTTTATTTGCTGGGTGCCACATAGCCTTCGGCTTGATCATAGTCTTCACCGGACAGGAATTTTTCCATTTCACCTTGCAGGTAAGTACGGCTAGCGGGGTCCATCATATTTAGGTGTTTTTCATTGATAAGCAAGGTTTGGTGGCTTAACCATTCTTCCCATGCCCGTTGTGAAACATTGGCAAACAACTCTTGTCCCTTGGGGCCTGGATAGGGTGGGCGTGCCATGGCGGGTAGTTGGGTCTGATATTTACGGCAAAAGACGGTGTTGCTCATTGTTACGCTCTCTTTGGTCTAAGCCCAATATTGTTGCAGAATCTGTTTGATTGGGCTGGGCAGGCCTATTGTATCTATTTGCTGGCTGGCGTACCACTTTAGTCTAGTGGATTCTTGGATATAACCATGATTTGCTGGTAGGGGCACTCTATAAGGATGCAACGTTAGTTTATAGTGACTAAAGGCATGCTTTACTTCTGGCAAGGGCTGGGAATTAGTGGTTCCCAGTAGAGCTAAATGGTTTTCCATATCTTCTAGGCTGGCAAATTCAGGTAAGCTCCACAGTCCTCCCCAAATGCCCTTATGGGGGCGTTGGTAAAGTTGCACATTTTGTTGATGATCGGTAAGCAGCAGAGTCCATACTTGTCTCTCTGGCAGATCTTTTTTGGGTTTGCGTGTGGGTAATGCGCTGACTTTATCTTGGGCTAAAGCCTGACAATTGTTTTGCATTGGGCAAGCCACACATAATGGTTTATTGTGGCGGCAAATGGTGGCCCCTAAATCCATAATGGCTTGCGTATAGTCGGCGTTACGCTGCTGGGGCGTGAGTTGTTTGGCTAATTCCCAGAGTTGTTGCTCAATCACCTTTTGTCCGGGCCAACCTTCAATGGCATATATGCGAGTTAGTACTCGCTTTACATTACCGTCAAGGATGGCCGCAGGTTTATTATATGCTTGGCTAACAATGGCTGCGGCTGTTGAGGGGCCTATGCCGGGTAATTGGGCTAAGGTTTGGGTATCAACGGGGAAATCCCCTTGATATTGCTCAGTCACGACCTGTGCACATTTATGCAGATTACGCGCTCGACTGTAATATCCCAAGCCAGTCCATAAGGCCAAGACATCATCAACTGGAGCCGCAGCGAGATCAGATAACTGCGGGAAGCGCGCCATAAAACGCTCAAAATAGGGGATAACTGTAGCCACTTGCGTTTGCTGCAGCATTATCTCAGACACCCATACGCGATAGGCATTGCGATTATCCTGCCAAGGCAGATTATGGCGGCCGTGGTCATCAAACCAGCTTAATAGTTGCTGGGCAAAGTCAGTGCTCATGGTGTCCCTATGGCGCGCAAAAGATTAGTAAATGTGGCTATATTATAGCGGTTAAAATGGTACTGGGAGAAGACTGATTAAGATACCTAATTTAATCCGCTAATGCACTTTGGCCTTGGGGGCAATTTCCCGTATAATCACTGACTTGCAAAGCTTTCTTAACCCTTTATAGGAGTTACCTATCATGGCTCGAACTGCTACGGTGGAACGTAACACTTTAGAAACCCAAATTAAGGTGTCCGTCAATTTGGATGGAACTGGCCAGTTTACTTGTGAAACTGGGGTGCCGTTTTTGGATCATATGCTCGATCAGGTAGCCCGCCATGGCTTAATCGATTTGGATATTCACGCCCAAGGTGATCTACATATTGATGCCCACCACACCGTTGAAGACTTAGGAATTACCTTAGGTATGGCTGTGGCTGAAGCTGTGGGCGATAAAAAGGGAATGACTCGCTATGGCCATGCTTATGTGCCATTAGATGAAGCTTTATCGCGCGTTGTATTAGACTTTTCGGGCCGCCCCGGCTTAATTAATAAAGTGAAATACACACGTGGCCGTATTGGTAGTTTTGATGTGGATTTGTTTGATGAGTTCTTCCACGGCTTTGTCAATCACGCCAAGGTAACCTTGCACCTTGATAATATCCGAGGCAAAAATGCTCACCACCAAGCGGAAACGGTATTTAAAGCCTTTGGCCGTGCTTTGCGTATGGCACTGGCGGCTGATCCACGTATGGCTGGTATGATGCCTTCTACTAAGGGTAGCCTATAAGCCACCATGAATACGATTGCCGTTATTGATTATGGTATGGGCAACCTACATTCGGTTGCCAAGGCCTTAGAGCATGTTGCCCCGCAAGCGCGAGTATTAGTTACTAATGATCCCCAGATAATTGCTGATAGTGATCGGGTGGTTTTGCCCGGTGTGGGTGCTATTCGCGATTGTATTGGTGAAATGCAACGTCTGGGCGTTGATAAGATTGTGGCTGATACCTTGGGCCACAAGCCTATGCTAGGTATCTGCGTTGGTATGCAGGCCCTAATGCGCTTTTCATCGGAAAACGATGGGGTGGACTGTCTTAATCATTTGCCTGGTGAGGTCACTTGTTTTTCTGATCAAGTGGCCGTTACTGATGGGCATTTAAAAGTGCCTCATATGGGGTGGAATAAGGTACAGCAGTTTGATCACCCTCTTTGGTCAGGCATTGATAACCATAGCCGTTTCTATTTTGTGCATAGTTATTTTGTGTGTTCAGAAGACCGCAGTTTAGTGGCAGGCACCTGTCATTATGGTGTCGACTTTGATGTGGCCTTAGCGCAGAAAAATTTGTTTGCGGTACAGTTTCATCCGGAAAAAAGCCATACAGCTGGCTTACAATTATTAAAGAATTTTGTACTTTGGGACGGTCATTAATGAGTCTAGCAAAGCGAATCATTCCTTGTTTGGATGTAGAAAATGGCCGTGTCGTTAAGGGCGTGCAGTTTGTTGATATTCGTGATGCGGGCGATCCTGTTGAGGTAGCCAAGCGCTACAATGAGCAGGGTGCCGATGAAATTACTTTCTTGGATATTACCGCTAGCCATGAAGGCCGCGATACCACCGTTAACACCGTAGAACGTATGGCTAGTGAGGTGTTTATTCCTCTTACTGTGGGCGGTGGCATTCGTACTTGTGACGATATTCGGCGTATGCTTAACGCTGGTGCTGACAAAGTAAGTATTAACTCAGCGGCGGTTTACAATCCTGAGTTTGTGGCCGAAGCAGCGGCACGATTTGGCTCTCAATGTATTGTTGTGGCTATTGATGCCAAGTTAGTTACCCAGCCTGGTGAAACCCCACGTTGGGAAATATTCACCCATGGTGGCCGTAAACCAACGGGCATTGATGCCGTAGCTTGGGCAGAAAAAATGACCGCTTTGGGAGCGGGTGAAATTCTGTTAACTAGTATGGACCAAGATGGGGTTAAAAATGGCTATGATTTGGGTGTAACCCGAGCCATTAGTGATGCTGTAAATGTACCGATTATTGCTTCTGGTGGTGTAGGTAACCTAGATCACTTAGTTGATGGCGTGACCCAAGGCGGTGCCGATGCCGTATTAGCGGCCAGTATTTTCCATTTTAATGAATACTCTATACCAGAAGCCAAACAATATATGGCCGATCGTGGTATTGAGATGCGCCTGTAAATAGTTTTACTCTGTTTTCTCTGCTAGCTGCTTTATCTGAGCAGGGCGCGGGCGTCTATTATCCATTTCGTAGAGCAGTGCTGAAGCCGATACTAGGCGAATGCCTAAGGCATCAAGTTGTGGCAAATGTTTTCGTAAAAAGGCAATAGAAGCTGGGTATGTATGGCCTATCAAAATCGCCGATCCCTCTTCTTGAGCCGTTTCAATCGCTTCCTGAAACTGCTTTGCTAAGGCCTCTGGCGCGATACTATTATCTAAGAAGACATCCCGCGACTGACTAGCTATATGTTGTGCTTGGGCTAAGGTATAGGCCTTGGTTTTGGCAGTGGTACGACTGTCGATAAAAAATAGCCCTTGTTGCTCTAATACGTCCATGGTCCATTGCATGGGCTCTTCTAGCTCAGTTAAAGCACTACCCATATGGTTATTCACACCGGCAACAAAAGGGATACTTGCAATATTGCTTTGCAAGGTCTGTTTAAACGTTTGTTCATCCATCTCACTAGTAAGGCCACCAGGCCCTAGGCGTAAGCCAGCATGATTTTCCATAGGAGCATGGAGGATGATCTCCTTGCCTGCCCGGTTGCCTTCATGGGCCAAGCGGGTACCAAAAGGAGTATGGGGCATAATAGCTAATGTGACTGGTCCCGGCAGGTGGACAGCCGCCAGACCCTTGTGTAGGTTGTCACCAAGGTCATCGATAATCACTACCAGAGCCGGTTGTGGCTCTTCCTCTGTGACTAAGTCGGCGGCGACTATTGGTGTAGCCCCCAAGCAGGCCAAGGCAGCAAAACCCAGTAGCAATAGATGGTGACGTATAATTGAAATTAGGCTCATAGCTGTTTGTGCAGAAGGTCTAAGGCTTTTTCTAAAGTGGCTTCGCTGGTAATAGCACTACTAAACTTATAGTCTGGCTTAATGCCATTGCTATTTAGGTTATAACCCCTGGGGGTGTAGTAGTAAGCGGTGGTGAGCTTAATACTTCGCTCCTCATCAAGGCTGATAACGGATTGCACTGAGCCTTTACCAAAACTAGTTTGGCCAGCCAATTTTGCCCGCCGATTTTCTTGTAAGGCAGCGGCAACAATTTCTGCCGCGGAGGCACTACCCTGATTGATTAATACTAAAGTTGGTAACTTTTTACTGTGATCTTGTGCGTCAGCACTATAGTCCAGGTTGCCATCTTCATGGCGTGCCCGGATACTGACAATGGTGCCTTTGCGTAAAAAGGCATCGGCTACGGCCACACCACTATCCACTAAGCCCCCTGGATTATTACGTAAATCGAGTAACCATGCCTTGGCGCCCTCTTTATGCAGGGTTTGCATATGTTTAATTAATTCTGCGGCTGTTTGCTCTTGAAACTGACTGATGCGTAAATAGCCTATTTGGTTGGCCATCATTTCACTACGTACACTAGGAATATTGATTTGTGTGCGTTGCATAGTGAGTTCTAGCTGCTGGCCTTGGCGCATAATCCGCAGCTTTACCTCAGAACCCTCTGGACCGCTAATTAGGCGATAAATTGCCATCTGGTCTAGGCCCTTAACACTGCGATTATTAATATGGGTGACCCAATCACCGGCTTGAATACCTGCTATTTGAGCTGGGCTGCCATCAATGGGGGTAATGACTAAGATATGGTGTCCGGCAGGTTCAATTTCTAAACCTATGCCCACATAGGAACCTGACGTAGCTTCTTCTAGGGCCCGTGTGGCATCGGCATCTAGGAAGGCCGAGTAGGGATCCAGTTTTAACATCAAACCCTGCAGAGCCAAGGTTAACAGTTCTTCATCACTGCGTGGCTCAATATGCTCGCTACGCACGCGCTCGTATACATTAACAAAATCTTGCAGGGCTTGGAGGGGCAACTGGGGTTGTGGCACAGCATCAGCGACGGCACTTTGCCAACTGCCAATAGAAAAGCTTAGTAAGCTAGCCAATACAATCATGCTTATGGGTTGCTTCATGCTCTAGGTTTACCCGTTAGTTTTAACGTATAAGCCATTGCCGGGGATTTTGTGGTCGGCCATCTTTGCGAATGGAAAAATACAGCGCCGAGATCTGTTGGCCACCACTGATACCACTATTGGCAATTAACTCTCCAGCCTCTACCTTATCACCAACTTCCTTATAAAGGGACTGGTTTTGTCCATAGAGGGTTAAATAGCCTGCACCATGATCGATAATCAGTAATAGTCCATAGCCCTTGAGCCAGTCGGCAAACACCACTTGTCCATGGTGAACAGCGATAACTTCACTGCCTTCTTTTGCCTCAATTAACCAGCCATTATCACTTAGTGGGAACTTAGCTTGTTGTTGGCCAAAGCGATTTAACACCTTACCTTCAAGAGGCCAGCTTAGTTGGCCTTTAAGCTTAGCAAAAGGCTGGCCAATATTTTGTATTTGTGCCTTTTTCAGGGCAATTTCCAGCTGTTCTAAAAGATCTTGAATTTGTTGTTTGGCGGCATTGCTATCTTGCAGTTGACTCTGTTTCGATTGGCGTTCTTTTTGTAGCTGCTTGGCAGTGGTCTTTTGTTCTTGCCGCACAGTTTTTAATTTTTGTTCTTGTTGTTGCAGTTGAAAAAGCTCTTGCTGTAATTTGAGTTCCGCGTCAGTCTGCTCTTGCTGCACTGCATTTAGTCTATTGAGGCTATCGCGATAAGCACTAAGTTGTTCAGCTTGAGCTTGATGGAGGTAACGAAAGTAGGCCATGATGCGGCTCGCATCAGTGGCATCAGTAAGAGAAAAAAGTAAACCACTGGTTTGGCGTTGTTGTAATTGATATTGCTGGCGCAAATGCTGGGCTAGTGTGACTTCCTGCTCAAACAGGTTATCTTGTATTTGGCTTGCTTGTTCTTGCAATATGGAGATACGTTCTTGCAAACTCGATAGTGAATCCTTGCGCTCACTAATACGTTGACTAAGCTTGCCTATTTGGCGCTCACTATTGGCTAGTTGTTGATTAAGTTTTGATGATTTTTGCTGTGCTTGTTGCAACCAATTCTGCAGTCCCTTGATATCTTTCTGCAAGCTTTGCATACGTTGCTCAAGCTGTGCTTTATCAGCTTGCTGATTATTGGCGTAGCTGGAATTTATGGTACCGAATAAAAGCAAACACAAGCTCACCAAAGCAGCCGTTAAAGGACGACCTGCCTGGTGAGCAATGCTGCATACCAACATAGGGCTATTTAGCTAGGCTTGCAGTAGGGATTGGCCGGTCATTTCTGCCGGTTGTTGTAGGCCCATCATAGCCAGAAGTGTGGGGGCAATATCAGCCAAAACCCCTTGTCTTAAACTTGGTGTCTGGTTGCCTTGGCTTATATATACAAGAGGTACAGGCCACGCAGTATGGGAGGTATGGGGCTGACCCGTAGTTGGGTTTTGCATTAGTTCGACATTGCCATGGTCGGCTGTAACCAGCGCTTCGCCACCAACCTTATCAAGGGCTTCAATAATACGTGCTAGGCACTTATCCACGGCTTCTACGGCTTGCACGGCAGCATCAAATTTACCTGTATGGCCAACCATATCAGGGTTGGCAAAGTTACAAACAATTAGATCAAAGTTACCAGATTCAATAGCACTAACTAGTTTATCAGTCAGCTCAGGGGCACTCATTTCAGGTTGTAGGTCATAGGTAGCCACATTCGGTGAAGCTATCAGTTCTCTGGACTCACCTGCATAGGGGTCTTCTTGGCCACCATTAAAGAAAAAGGTGACATGGGCGTATTTTTCCGTTTCGGCAATACGCAACTGTTGCATACCTTGTTTGGCAACTACTTCGCCAAGGTCATTAGAGATGGCTTCTGGTGGGAATGAACAACTACATAACTGGCCTAGTTCGGCACTGTATTCCGTGAGCATAACAAATTCGCTTAAGGCCAAGGCAGTACCCCGATCAAAACCAGTGAAGTCATCTTCAACAAAGGTTCGGGTTATTTGGCGTGAGCGATCGGGGCGGAAGTTCATGCAAATAATACTGTCACCATCATTGATGCTGGCGGCATTACCATTAGCACCAAGAACCACACTTGGCAATACAAACTCATCGTCTTCATCGCGTCCATAGGCTGCGGCAAGGGCAGCTTGAGCATTGTCGTATGTATGCTCAGATTGACCATAACGCATAGCTCTATAGGCCAGTTCTGTGCGTTCCCAGCGTTGGTCACGGTCCATGGCGTAATAACGGCCACTGAGACTACCAATACGTCCACCTGCCTCAGCTAGGGCATTTTCTAGATCAGCAATAAACGCCTCTGCTGAGCGGGGTGGGGTATCGCGTCCATCCAACCACGCGTGTACCACAATCTTGTCGGCACCTCTTTGTTTGGCCATCTGGCAGGCCGCAAAAATATGCTCTTGATGACTATGAACACCACCGTCTGATAATAGACCACATATATGCACGGTGCCTTGGTTACTAACGGCTTTGTCTATTGCACTGACAAGGGCTGAATTGGTGAAGAAATCGCCATCCTTAATAGCTTTGCCAATACGGGTAAAGTTTTGATAGACAATGCGCCCAGCGCCAATATTCATATGCCCAACTTCGGAGTTACCCATTTGACCTTCGGGTAAGCCAACGTCTGGGCCAGCAGTGCCGATAAGGGTATGTGCATACTGCTCCAACATACGATCCCAAGTAGGCGTATTCGCAGCGGCAATGGCGTTGGAAGTGGATGTTTCACTTTGGCCCCAGCCATCCAAAATAATTAGGGCTTTGGTAGTTTGTGTTGTCATGATCTCTTGTGGAGTAAGTAAATATAAAAGAACGAAATCAGCTTGATATTTTAGCATTTAGCCCCCAATTAAGCCATGATTGGGCCTGTTTTGTGAAGCTTAGATCACTGGTTTGGCACAACAAAGGGCTTATATTCTCTGAATCCACTATTACGGCCGTTTTATAGGCTGCAGATTGTGTATAATGCCCGCTAGTTTTTTTATTGTGGCCTCGAGGCATACAGGTAAGGTAATTATGGATCGTATATTCGAATTCGCTGCTAATCACTGGGAAATGGTGTTGGCATTTTTGGCAACATTAGGCATGTTGATTTTCACAGAGCGGCGCAAAGCAGCGCCATCGGTATCGCCTCAGCAAGCAACTGTGCTAGGTAATAGTGAAGGTGCGTTAATGTTGGATATTCGTTCTGCGGCTGACTACAAGTCGGGCAAAATATTGAATTCGACCAATATTCCCTTTGCTGAGTTAAACAAGCGCCTAAGTGACCTAGAGAAATATCGCGATAAGCCTATCGTTATTGTTTGTAAAACAGGTCAAACAGCAGGCAGTGCGGCCAATATTCTACGTAAAGATGGCTATACTAAAGTGCATCGCATGACCGGTGGTATGCTGGAGTGGAGTAACCAAGGCTTGCCATTAGTGCGCAAGTAAGCCTTTAAGCATTTTACAGGGGAAGTCCTATGGCGTCTGAAGTAACTGTCTATAGCTCTGATTTTTGTGGTTTTTGTTTTCGAGCCAAACGTTTGTTGGATAGTAAACAAGTATCCTATGCCGAAATCAATGTTGATGGTGATATAGCCAAACGCCGTGAAATGATGGCCCTAACGGGCAATCGAACAGTGCCGCAAATAATTATTAATGGTCAGTCCGTCGGGGGCTGTGATGAACTATATGCCTTAGAGCGGGCGAATGAATTAGATACCCTCTTGGGTTCGTAATGGAGTAATAATGTCAGAACAAGAAAACACAACAGAGGCTGAGCAAACCGAAGCAGCCCAATCTCAAACGCAAGCACAGCAGCCTCAGATTCAAATTCAACGGGTATATTTAAAAGATATGTCCTTTGAGTCACCTAACTCCCCGCAATCATTCTCTTTGACAGGCAAGCCTGAGATTGGTGTAGAGCTAAATAGTAAAGGTCGTCAGGTAGCTGATACAGCCTATGAGGTAGTACTTAATATCACCGTAACTTCCAAGTCTGATGATAAGGTAATTTACCTAGCTGAGATTCAGCAAGCAGGCTTATTCCATATTGCGAATGTACCTGAGCAGGCAATGGGTCAAGTATTGGGTGCATTTTGCCCAAATATTCTCTTCCCTTATGCTCGAGAAGCGGTGGATAGCCTAGTATCTCGCGGCGGCTTCCCAGCCATTATGTTATCACCTGTAAACTTTGATGCCCTGTATGCACAAAATATGGCGCAACAGGCAGCATCTCAAGCGGCTGAAAATGGTGCTGCTGAACCTGAGGCATAGGCCTAAATAGGTTTAATAAAAAAAGGGGAGCTAAGCTCCCCTTTTTTGTTTGTATTTATGGGCTCTATTGGGCTCCCTGAAAGCCTAATTGTCGCCACGCCTCATACACTACAATGGCTGTGCAGTTAGATAGATTTAAACTGCGGCTACTCTCTTTCATAGGCAAGCGCAAACGTTCATCACTTTGGTTGCGAATATCTTCTGGCAAGCCACGGCTTTCTGGGCCAAATAGTAGGGCATCTCCTGCTTGATAACTTAATTTGCTGTAGCAGTCACTGCCTTTGGTGGTGAGTGCCAGAACGCGGTTTGGCTCTACTTGAGCAACAAAATCAGCAAAGTTCTCATGTACCTGCATATTGGCCCACTCATGATAATCAAGGCCAGCTCGGCGCATGGCTTTATCTTCAAGGTTAAAGCCCAATGGTTTTATCAGATGGAGCTGAAAACCAGTGTTGGCACATAAGCGGATAATATTACCCGTGTTAGGGGGTATTTCAGGTTCGTAAAGTACAACATGTAGCATGGCAGGTATCTCAAGACCATGGGGCACCCTGAGTGTTGGTGTGCACGATAGCCTTTTCGGTTGTGATAGCGCCTATTATAAGGTGCCAACCACTGCGGTTGCCAGATTTTGTGAAGGATTTATGCTTGGCTAAGTTCTAGCCAAGCATTTAACAACGTAACGCCTTATGATAGCTCTGAACTCGCATCGCCAATATCTAGTTCCTTTAGTTTACGCGTTAAGGTATTACGACCCCAGCCTAGTAATTCAGCTGCTTCCCGCTTGCGTCCACCGGTATGAGATAAAGCAACATTGATCATGGCGCGCTCAAATTCTGGTAGAGCCTGATCGAGTATGCCATGATCACCAGCCTGTAACTGTTTCCTAGCCCACATGGATAATAAGTCTGGCCATAGCTGGGTAGGTGTTTGCTGATCGGCGGTTTGTAATTCTGGTGGTAGGTCACTAATTAGAATATTGCTACCAGCACCCATAACACTCAACCAGCGACAAAGGTTTTCTAGTTGCCGCACGTTACCTGGCCAATCTAATTGTTGCAGATAAGCAGCTGTGTCAGGCGCTAATAGCTTGGCTTCTACACCCAGCTCTTGGGCTGTCTTATTAAGGAAGTGTTCAGCTAAGGCTGGAATATCCTCACTGCGCTGGGCCAAGGTAGGCACATGAATACGGATAACATTTAAGCGGTGGAATAAATCCTCCCTAAATAGTCCCTCTTCTACACGTTTGTTGAGATCCTGATGGGTCGCCGCAATAATACGTACATCGACTTTTACTGGTGTATGGCCACCTACGCGGTAGAACTCACCATCAGCCAGTACCCGTAGCAGTCGAGTCTGAGCTTCAGCGGGCATATCACCAATTTCATCAAGGAATAGGGTACCGCCATGGGCTTGTTCAAAATGGCCTTTGCGCTGGTTAGTGGCGCCCGTAAAAGCGCCTTTTTCATGGCCAAATAATTCTGATTCAATAAGATCCTTTTGGATGGCCGCCATATTTAATGGAATAAATGGCTTGGTAGCACGAGGACTATGTTGATGAACGGCTTGGGCAATCAGTTCTTTACCCGTGCCAGAGGCACCATTTATCATCACCGTCATATTTGATTGTGACAGACGACCAATAGCCCGAAATACCTCTTGCATAGCTGGGGCTGCACCAATTAGCTGGCTTGGTTTGCTAACTGGTTCAAGATCATCACTAGTGCTGATCTCAGTCATTTGTTCGGCACTAAATTGTAAGGCGCGTCGCACTAGTGCGATGGCTTCATCAATATCAAAGGGCTTGGGTAGATAGTCAAAAGCACCACCCTGATAGGCAGTTACCGCGCTATCCAAATCCGAGTGAGCCGTCATAATAATAACAGGTGTATTGGGTAGCTTTGATTGCAGCTCCTGTAGTAACGAGAAGCCATCCATCTCCGGCATACGGATATCACTGATAATTAATTGTGGAGCTTGACGTTGAGTAGCAGCCAGCAGATCCTCTGCTTGTTCGAAACTACGACAAGATATATTGGCGTGCTGTAATGCCTTTTCCAAAACCCAACGAATGGCGCTGTCATCATCGACCAGCCAGACTTGCTCATTCATAGTGTTGTCTCCATGGGAATATAAATTTTAAAGCAGGTGTGACCCGGTTTGCTGTCACACTCAATTAAACCTTGGTGCTGGGCAATCAGGCTTTGGGCAATGCTCAAGCCTAAACCAGTGCCTTGTGCCCTATTGGTAATCATAGGGAAGAAAATTTCGTCTTTTAGTTCAGGGCTGATGCCGGGGCCGTTATCACAAATGCTTACTCGGCATACCAAGCGATGGCATTGATTACCTATGGTAAAGCGTCTTACCGCGCGGGTTTGCATGCGAATTTCAGGTGCTTCAATGGCGTTTTCTTGCAGTGCTTGCAGCGCATTGCGGCCAATATTTAAGAACACCTGCATAAGTTGGTTGGCGTCGAGCATTAACTCCGGAAGGCTAGGATCATAGTCGGCCACTAACTTGACCTCTTGACCTGCCTCAGCGGAAAGTAATTTATGGGTTTTATCCAAGATTTGGTGGATATTATTAACTTGTTTTTGGGCTTGGCGTTGGGGCCCAAGTAGGCGGTCTACAAGATCACGCAGACGATTGGCTTCCGAGATAATAACATGGGCGTACTCTTGTAGCTCTTGGCAAGCAACAGGGTCGTCAACTTGAGTTTCTAGCTCGCGCTCTAGTAGTTGTGCTGCACCACGAATACCGCCTAGTGGGTTTTTAATTTCGTGGGCGAGATTGCGAACTAAGTTGGCCGACGACTGACGCCGGTTGTGCATGCGCTCGCCACGCATAAGGCGCGAAAAACGATCCAAAGGTTGGATTTCTAATACCAGACTATGATGGTTTTCTACGGGCGTTGCCGTTAGATCAATCAGCATCATCGGTTGGCCTGCCAGTTTGATCTTTACCTCACGACTGGTAAAGGACTGACCTTGGTGCATACTGGCAGTAAACTGAACTAAGAGTTTATGGTTTACCTGAATGGCTTTTTCTAAAGATACACCTTTAACCTGATGCACACTGATGGAGAGCAGGTTTTGCGCAGCCTGATTTAAATCTTGAATATTTAAATCCTGATCCAGCAGAATCACAGCCGTACTAAGCTGATCCACCAGATTGGCAGGCTGAGGTTGATGTAAGTCTTGATAAGCCATAGTTTTCATATGCTGGCGCACCAAAATAGTGCGATAAATTTTTTGGCCTAGCTATAAACAAAAAAGCCCTCTGCTTGTAGAGGGCTTTTCTAAGCTAGCTCATAGTGATTAGCAAGAGTAGTAAAGGTCAAACTCAACTGGGTGAGTTACACTGTTTACTGCTTCAACATCACCACGCTTCAGTTCTAGATAGCCATCGATCATGGAATCGGTGAATACACCGCCACGAGTCAAGAATTCACGGTCTGCATCTAGTGCATCTAGTGCTTCTTCTAGGCTGCTAGCAACTGTTGGGATAGCTTCAGCTTCTTCTGCTGGCAAGTCATATAGATCCTTATCGGCAGCGTCGCCAGGGTGGATCTTGTTCTGAATACCGTCTAGGCCAGCCATTAGTAGTGCAGAGAAGCACAAGTATGGGTTGGCAGTTGGGTCAGGGAAACGTACCTCTACGCGGCGACCTTTAGGGTTGCTAACGTATGGGATACGAATAGAAGCAGAACGGTTACGGGCAGAGTAGGCCAACATAACAGGTGCTTCAAAACCAGGTACCAAACGCTTGTAGGCGTTGGTAGAAGCGTTGGTGAAAGCGTTTAGGGCTTTAGCGTGCTTGATGATACCGCCAATGTAGTAAAGGGCAGTTTCAGAAAGACCACCATAACCGTCACCATTAAATAGGTTAACGCCATCTTTAGAGATAGACTGGTGAACGTGCATACCAGAACCATTGTCGCCAACTAGAGGCTTAGGCATAAAGGTTGCTGTTTTGCCGTAAGCATGAGCAACGTTGTGTACGCAGTATTTAAGAATCTGTACTTCGTCAGCTTTACGAACCAAAGTGTTGAACTTGGTGCCGATTTCATTCTGACAAGCTGTAGCAACTTCGTGGTGATGTACTTCTACTTCAACACCCATAGCTTCCATAGCATCACACATAGCGCCACGCATATCATGGGCGGAATCAACTGGAGGTACTGGGAAGTAACCGCCTTTGACTGATGGGCGGTGACCAATGTTGCCACCTTCGATTTCAGCACCTGATTGCCATGCTGCTTCTTCAGCGTTGATTTCGTACATGGCGCCGGACATGTCGGCTTTCCACTTGACGTCATCAAATACAAAGAATTCTGGCTCAGGACCAAAGAATGCAGTGTCACCAATGCCAGTAGACTTTAGGTATTCTTCAGCACGGTTGGCAACAGAACGTGGGTCGCGGTCATAACCTTGCATGGTGCTAGGTTCGATAACGTCACAACGTAAGTTAAGAGTAGCTTCTTCAGTAAATGGATCGATTACAGCTGAGCTGTCATCAGGCATGATGATCATGTCAGATTCGTTGATACCTTTCCAGCCAGCAACAGAAGATCCGTCAAACATTTGGCCTTCGCTGAAGAAGTCTTCATCTACAGATTTGGCAGGGATAGTAACGTGCTGTTCTTTACCTTTAGTGTCGGTAAAACGCAGGTCGACCCAACGAACATCATTGTCCTGGATCATTTTCAAAGTATTTGAAGACATGGTGTCTCTCCATTTTTACCAGCTTAGGCTGGGTTAGTTAACGCGATTTTATTATGCATTAAGGTATTGGCTTAATGCGCTGGCAGGTTAAAGACTGTTATATGGTCTTTGCTGCTTTGTGGACGTAACGAAGCAACAGCCGTGCCAATTTGGTTTGTTGTTCTTAAAAAAACAGGATTTTAAGAGCTAAACTTGATACTAATTGCCTAGTAAGCCAAGAAGTAGCACCTATAATACACTTAATTTATTATAATTTCATCTATTATTGCGCTAAGCTGGTGCGCTTATTAAGCATTGGTCTTAAAAAATACACTTTTTTGCGACATATTAGTGCATATTCTATCATTAATGCACCATAGTAGTGCAAATATTATATTTTGGTTCTTTTTCTGTTTGTTTTGATCATTAACTTAAAGTCAAAGGCTTGGTGTTATAACTTGTTATTAAAATGATGGTATAATTTGTGCGCAAATTTTTAGGCCCTGCCAGTGTTGCTGGCGGGGCTTTTATTTACCACCCCTCCCTGAACACACTATTGCGGAGGCTCGGAGTCAAAAGATGATCGAAAAATTAAGAAACGTTGCCATTGTGGCCCACGTAGACCATGGTAAAACCACCTTGGTAGACAAATTGTTGGAACAGTCCGGCACACTAGATCGTCGTGATCAAGGTTCTGAGCGCATCATGGACTCCAATGATCAGGAAAAAGAGCGTGGTATTACTATTCTCGCTAAAAATACCGCAATCAACTGGAATGGCTACCATATCAATATTGTAGACACACCGGGCCACGCTGACTTTGGTGGTGAAGTCGAACGCGTATTATCCATGGTAGATTGTGTGTTGCTATTAGTTGATGCTGTTGATGGTCCTATGCCGCAGACCCGCTTTGTTACCCAAAAGGCATTCCAGCAAGGTCTTAATCCAATTGTAGTCATAAATAAAATCGACCGTCCTGGTGCACGCCCTGATTGGGTTATGGATCAAGTTTTTGATTTGTTTGATCAGTTAGGTGCCACTGATGAGCAATTAGATTTTCAGGTTGTCTATGCCTCGGCGTTGAACGGCATTGCTGGTTTGGATCCAGAGGAAATGGCTGCTGATATGGAGCCATTATTTAACGCTTTAGTGGAACACGTACAGGCACCTGATGTGGATCCCGAAGGGGATTTACAGATGCAAATCTCAGCTTTGGATTATTCTAGTTATGTTGGTGTTATTGGTATTGGTAGGGTGACCCGCGGAACCATTAATGCTGGTCAACAGGTGATGGTAGTCGACCATGCTGGTGATACGCGCAAAGCCAAGGTGCAACAGGTGATGTGTTATCTTGGCCTCGAGCGCGTGGATGCACCATCGGCCCAAGCTGGTGATATTGTCTGTATTACTGGTATCGATGGGCTAAATATTTCTGATACCTTGTGTGCCTTAGATAATGTCGAAGCTCTACCTGCGCTGAGCGTTGATGAGCCAACTGTATCCATGACCTTTCAGGTCAATGATTCACCCTTTGCTGGTAAAGATGGCAAGTATGTAACCAGTCGCAATATCAAAGAGCGCTTGGAGCGCGAGTTGATTCATAATGTAGCTTTAAGAGTAGAGCAAGGCGCAACACCGGATCAGTTTATTGTGTCTGGGCGCGGTGAACTGCACTTGTCGGTGCTGATTGAAACTATGCGCCGTGAAGGTTTCGAACTTGGGGTATCCCGTCCACAAGTGATTCAAAAAGAAGTGGACGGTGTTATGATGGAGCCCTATGAGGCGGTGTTGATTGACTGTGAAGATCAACATCAAGGTTCCTTAATGGAGGAGCTGGGTCGACGCAAAGCGGAAATGACCAATATGGAGCCTGATGGCAAGGGGCGCACCCGTCTGGAGTTTATGGTGCCTTCCCGGGGTTTAATTGGTTTTCGTGGTCAGTTCTTAACCTTAACATCGGGCAGTGGCGTCATGACTTCGGTCTTTGATCACTATGGTCAAGTTAAACAAGGCCCCATGGCCGAGCGTCAAAATGGTGTGTTGGTATCTATGGTTAATGGCAAGGTATTGGCCTTTGCCTTGTTTAATTTGCAAGATCGTGGGCGATTAATGATTGACCCTAATATAGATGTTTATGAAGGTATGCTTATCGGCGTCCATAGCCGTGGTAATGACCTTGTTGTTAATCCCACCAAAGGTAAGCAATTAACCAATATACGTGCTGCAGGAACCGATGAGAATGTGCAGCTGACGCCACCCATACGTCATTCCTTAGAGCAAGCTCTAGAGTTTATTGAGGATGATGAATTGGTTGAGGTAACACCTAACCATATCCGTCTGCGTAAAAAGTTATTAAAGGAGCATGAGCGCAAGCGTGCTTCGCGGGGTGGATAATTAAGACTTGTCAAAAAGGGGATTCTAATTTTAGAATCCCTTTTTGTTTTTTTGGTCTATATTTACACTATACAAAAGCAGGGCGTATAAAGAGTGTCCCTGCTAATTTAATTTTAAGTGTTGTGGGAAAAATGATGATAAGACAACTGGCCATATGGTCCTTGTGTGGGCTACTCTTCGCTTGTGCAAGTCCTGATGTGGCAAAACAAACGCAGAATTCTCCAGCTGCTGTAGGCGGCTTTACGGGGCTCTATGAGTCTTTTAGCTGTGATCAGCTCTATTCAGAAGCGCGACGCATTGCTACACAAATGGAAGCTTTAGCGGTTGAATACACTGATGAAGTAGAACGATCTCGACTTGAGTTTGTTGGCGGTGTGGTATATTGGCCAGTGTTGTTAGTAGTAAGCAAAGAAGATGAAGGGATAGCTGAGGAATATGCCCAGTTAAAAGCCCGCATGGACAGCTTAACTGTCTGGATGACAGACAAATCCTGTGCCGCTTAGGTTATCTTAAAATTGAAGATTGGTGACAATCAGGCAATAAAAAAGCAGCTCCTAAGAGCTGCTTTCCAAGGCTGTTTTTTATTTTTATTTGCAAGCCCGTAAGTGTTTCTGTTTTTCTTATCGCGCTTGTTATTTTTATTTGCGCTGAGGGCATACTATCAACATCTGTGTTGAAGTCTAATAATTAATAGGAATAACAATATACCAAATAGGAATATATGTCTTTATACCCTTATATATCGACTACGGCTAAACTCTATTTAATTGCTTAATGATTGATTAATATATAGTTTTTATCCCAACGATATTAAAACAAGTGTTTAATATGGCGTTTTAATTTTCATAACTATAAATATATACAGTTTATAGAATAGGTAAATAGATGGCAAAAGTAAGTATTCAATATCCTCATGAGCGCACCCACAATGAGGCGCGAGAAGCCGCTGAGCATTTTGCGGAAAAATTACATGCCAAGCTTGCAGTCAATTATTCATGGCAAGGCGACACAATGCAGCTGGAGCGGCAGGGTGTAAGAGGAGCATTAACTTTGGCCCCAGGTCAGGTAACAATTGAGCTACAGTTAAATATGATGCTGACCCCTATGCAAGGTCAGATTGAAGCAGAAATTCGCCGCCAGCTAGAAAAATATTTAGGCTGAGCAAGTAAAAGACCGCTCCAGCCTGAGCGCTAAAAGGCAACTAATATTTAAATTGAAATTAAGGCGCACTTAAATAAAAAAGGGTTAGTGGAAATATTCAACTAACCCTTTTTTGTAAAGCCTAATCTACAATGGTGGTTTACAGAATATATTGACTTAGATCTTGATCCTGCACCAGATCCTGTAAGTTCTGTTCAACATAGGCTTGGTTAACCAGCACTTTAGCTCCTTGGGCTTGATCAGCAGCAAAGGATAAGTCTTCTAGCAAGCGCTCCATTAAAGTGTGTAAGCGGCGGGCACCGATATTTTCGGTATTCTCGTTTACTTCAAAGGCCAATTCTGCCAAACGCTTAATGCCATCATCACTAAATTCCAATTCGACCCCTTCGATACCTAACAGAGCTTGATATTGCTCTCTTAGGGAGAAGTTAGGCTCTGTTAAAATGCGGGTAAAATCTTCAGGCTTAAGGGCATGCAGTTCCACTCTGATTGGCAAACGGCCTTGGAGTTCTGGGATAAGGTCGGATGGTTTAGCTAAGTGAAAAGCACCTGAGGTGATAAACAAAATATGGTCAGTCTTAATCATGCCGTATTTGGTATTAACGGTACAGCCTTCAATTAAAGGTAATAAATCCCGTTGCACACCTTCGCGGGAAACGTCACCACTGCCACCTTCTTGCTTTTTGGCAATCTTGTCGATCTCGTCTAGGAACACAATGCCGTTCTGTTCTACGGCTTCAACGGCTTGCTGTTTAATATCGTCATCCTTGATTAATTGCGCAGCCTCTTCATCCTGTAATTGTTTCCGCGCATCTTTGATTTTAATCTTACGGGTCTGTTTACGGTTCTGACCCATACTCGAAAACATATTCTGTAATTGGCTGGTCATTTCTTCCATGCCAGGAGGGGCCATAATTTCAACGCCCATTGGCGTTACAGACATTTCTATTTCAATCTCTTTATCATCAAGTTGCCCTTCCCGTAACTTCTTGCGGAATACCTGACGTGTAGATGAATCTTGCTTGGCTTCATCACCACGAGCGGGTGGCAGTAAAGCGTCTAAAATACGTTCCTCGGCGTTATCGGCAGCGCTATTAGCCACTTTTTCCATGGCCTGCTCGCGCAACATTTTGATCGCAGTTTCCACAAGGTCACGAATAATAGATTCTACATCACGCCCAACATAGCCCACCTCGGTAAACTTAGTGGCTTCAATTTTAATAAATGGGGCGTTAGAAAGTTTCGCAAGGCGGCGGGCAATTTCAGTCTTACCTACGCCGGTTGGTCCAATCATCATGATATTTTTGGGGGCTATTTCCGCGCGCATATCCGTATCTAATTGCATACGGCGCCACCGATTGCGCAAGGCTATAGCAACGGCACGTTTGGCTTCGGACTGACCAATAATATGTTGATCAAGTTGGCTTACAATTTGTGCTGGTGTCAGATTAGACATGTTATTTCCTAAATATCCAGAGACTCAATAGTGGTGTTATGGTTAGTAAAGACACAGATATCCGCAGCAATGCTTAGGCTTTTAGCCACAATTTCTTCAGCGCTTAAGTCGGTGTTTTGTAATAAGGCAGTGGCCGCAGCTTGGGCATAGTTGCCGCCGGAACCGATAGCAATTAAGCCTTCTTCAGGTTCTACCACATCACCATTACCGGTAACAATTAATGAAGCTTCTTTGTTGGCGACCACAAGCATGGCCTCCAATTTACGCAGAGCACGATCACTGCGCCAATCTTTGGCTAATTCAACAGCTGAGCGAACCAGTTGGCCTTGATGTTTTTGTAGTTGCGCTTCAAAGCGTTCAAATAAAGTAAAAGCATCTGCCGTACCGCCAGCAAAACCAGCAATGACTTCATTTTGATAAAGTCGACGCACCTTGCGGGCATTGCCTTTCATAACAGTGTTGCCCAAAGAAACTTGGCCATCACCACCTAATACGACCTTATCACCACGGCGCACGGAAACAATTGTTGTCACGGATTTACTCCACTAAATAGCTAATCTCATATTAATGGAGTTGGGATGGATTATTTCAAGACCTAGATAATGGGCGAAACTTGTTTAACAGGGCAATATTATTGAGCTGTCAGAAAAAGTAGTCCAAGTAAAAACTATTGTTTACGGTTGATGCGCAACGAAACAATATTATTTTGGGCAAGAATATCTTCGGCCTTGTTAAGCATAGAGCGATTATCAAATGGCCCTAAACGAACACGATACCAGACACTGCCAGAACTAGAGGTGGTTTTATCCGTTACCACATTAGGTAAATTTAGCAGGATAAGTTGGGCTCGCAAACGTTCAGCATCTTCAAGCTTACGAAATGAGCCAGCTTGTAAAAGTACATTGGTTTTTTTGCTTGGGTCCTTTGGCGTTGATTTATAGGCTTCTACTTTTTGTGGTGTTACCTGACTTTCTGGTAACAAGTTATAGAAATCAAAACCACTTTTATTGTCTGCAGACTCAGGCGCCTCTTCTGCACTTTCTGTAGCAGGTTTGGCAATAGGTTTAACGTCCACTGGGCTGGCTGTTGTTGCTGGTTCTGGTGCCGTTTGGTCTTTAGGCTGTTGCGCTAAAAACCATAAACCACCAATAAAGCTAATGGCAATCACTAACGTCAGCAGTGAGCGCCCAACTGAAGCCTTAGATTTGGTGGTTTTTTTTGGCTGTTTACCACGAGCAAAATCACGAGCCATATTACATACTTTCCGGTGCGGCAACGCCTAAAAGTTGCAAGCCATTAGCCAACACCTGCCGCGTGGCTGAACTTAGGGTTAAACGCGCATTACGTAGGGCGGCATCATCGAGTTTCATACGATGGGCGTTGTAATAGGTATGGAAGTTACCAGCCAAATCGCGCAAATAGTGAGCTACTTGATGAGGCTCGTAAGCAAGGGCAGCATTAGCAACGACTTCTGGGTAAAGTGCTAGTTGTTGCATCAGGTCAATTTCAGCAGTTTCACTCAGAAGCTGAAGATTAGCTAAACCTTGGGTTTGATCCCAAGCCATATCTTCACTAGCTAACTTGGCTAAAATGGTACAGATGCGAGCATGGGCGTACTGAATATAATACACCGGATTGTCTTTACTATCTGATTTGGCAAGCTCCAAATCAAAGTCCATATGTTGCTCGGTTTTGCGGGTAACATAAAAGAACCGTGAGGCATCTTTGCCCACTTCATCACGCAGTTCACGTAAAGTCACAAATGAACCGCTACGCGTAGACATAGGCACACGCTCATCGCCGCGATACAAAATAGCAAACTGTACCAACTTAACGACTAGACGCTCAGCATCAAGTCCCATAGCCGTTAGGGCTGCTTTTACCCGGGTAATATAACCATGGTGATCGGCGCCCCAAATATTGATAACCGTATCAAAGCCGCGCTCAAATTTATTGAGATGATAGGCAATGTCTGAAGCAAAATAAGTGGTTTGGCCATTGTCACGCTTCACTACACGGTCTTTATCATCACCAAAGGCCGTCGAGCGGAACCAAAGGGCACCATCTTGCTCATAAATATGATCATTGTCTTGCAGTTTCTTTATGGCTCTTTCGATTTGATCCTCTTGGCTTAGGCTACGTTCGGAGAACCAATTATCAAAAGTCACATTAAAGTCGGCTAGATCGTCTTTAATATCGTCACGGATAGAATCTAGGCCAGCAGCAAATAGTAGCTGATAATTTTCGTCGCCAAGTAACTGTTGAGCGCGCTCAATAATGGCGTCTATATGAGCCTCTTTATCACCTTCTGGTGCGTCTGCAGGCAGGTCTTTGCTTACCGCTGCAATGCTATGTTTTAAGTCACTGCCTACACGCTGATGTAATGCGGCGGCAATATCTTTTACATATTCTCCCTGATAGCCATTGCTGGGGAAAGGCATAGTTTCGCCTTCTAGGGTCAGATAACGCAGCCAAACACTAGCGGCCAAAATATTCATTTGCCGGCCAGCATCATTAACATAGTATTCACGTTGCACTTTATAGCCGGCCGCACTTAATAAATTACCTAAGCTGGCGCCATAGGCTGCCCCACGTCCATGACCAACGTGTAATGGGCCAGTTGGATTGGCCGACACAAATTCAATTTGCACATGCTGATCCGCGCCTACTTGGCATTGGCCATATTGGTCGCCTAACTCGAGAATACTGTTGAGTACCGTGGCAGTGGCATCCTGACTTATAAAAAAGTTAATAAAGCCGGGGCCAGCAATCTCAGTTTTGCTTACTTCAGTTGCGGCTGGCAGATGATCACAAATCATTTGCGCAATTTCCCGTGGATTGCGACGTGCCGCCTTGGCTAGAGTAAGGGCTACATTACTTGCCAGATCACCGTGTTGCTTGTCGCGAGTATTTTCGACTTGAATATTGGCTTGCAGATCGGTGTCGAAGGCACCAGATTGCTTTAGCGTGGTAATGGATTGCTCAATTAAAGAGGCGACTAGCTGCTTCATGAATAACTCAAATACTTGGTTGAAAATGATTTGTGGCCAGGTAATGACAAGGTTACAAACCAAAGCGCACAGTAAGCCTAATATTATCCCTTGAAACGCTATATAAAGCCAACTGTTTAGTGGCTATCAGAAGGGTTATGGCTGGTTTAAATTGCTTACAGCTCTTGGGGATCTATATCTAGGCTCCAACGTAACTTTTTACTCTCAGGATGTTGTTCGAGTAACCAGCATAGTTGACGACATATATTTTGCAAATGTGAACGTGAAGGATGCTGTAACTGCATTTGCACGCGGTAATGATTAGCGCGCTTAGGCATGGCCGCTGGCATGGGGCCAAAGTATTGCAAGTCTTTGGTATTAGCCGCCAAGTCAGGCTGACTAATTTGCTCTTGTAGCCAAATTAATAAATGATAAGCCGCTTGTTCCTGCCGTGCCTGCACTAGAAATACCGCCATATGACCAAAGGGTGGCAATAAGCTGGTCTGGCGTTGGGCCAACTCTAGTTCGGCAAAGGCACTATAGCCTTGTTGGGTTAGGGTGGTGATAACCGGATGTTCGGCTTGATAAGTTTGGATATATGCGGTGCCAGGTAAACTTGCACGACCTGCGCGCCCAGAAGTTTGAATGATCAACTGAGCAAGGCGCTCTGGTGCCCGAAAATCACTACTAAATAGACTGCTATCGGCATCGACAATAACCGCCATGGTGACATGGGGGAAATGATGGCCCTTGGCTAACATTTGTGTGCCAATTAAAATACAGGGTTGGCCACTATGAATCTCCTCTAAAATAGCACTTAAGGCGCCTTTATTACGGGTTGAGTCTCGGTCAATGCGGTGCACAGGATAGGTAGGAAACTGTAACTGCAATTGTTCCTCAATACGTTCAGTACCACTACCTAAGGGGCGCATTTGCTTGGCATGGCAACTAGGGCAGCTGTGATTAATAGATTGTTGGTAGCCACAATGGTGGCAGTGAAGACGAGCGGGTGATTTGTGTAGGGTTAGGTTGGTATCACAGGCGGGGCAGGTGACGGTTTGGCCGCAGGCCTGACACTGTAAACTGGGGGCAAAACCACGTCGATTTAACATTAACAGCACTTGATTCCCAGCTTGGAGCTGAGCGGCCATAATCTTACTTACGTGTTCTGAGATGCCAGCAATAACGGGTTGTTGGCGTAAATCAATTACTTCATAACTTTGTTGGCTGGCGCCACCCGCGCGGTTATTTAGTTGGTGTAATTGATAGCGTTGACGGTGACTATTATCGAGGCTCTCAAGGCTTGGCGTTGCCGAGCCAAGCAGGATTGGAATGTTGGCATCATAAGCGCGTTTGATGGCAACATCACGACCATGGTAACGAAAGCCTTCTTGCTGTTTAAAGGCCTGATCGTGTTCCTCATCAACAATGATCAAACCTAAGTCTGGAATAGGAGTAAATATGGCTGAGCGCGTACCTACAATAATATCCCCCTGGCCTAGGCTACTTTGTTGCCAAGCATCTAAGCGCTGGTGATCGGTGAGGCCAGAGTGTAACGCGAGAATAGCGTTAGAAAAGCGCTCTTGTAAGCGTGCCAAAAGCTGATGAGTCAGACCAATTTCAGGGACTAGAATCAATACTCTTTGGCCTTGCTCTAGGCAATGAGCAATCAATTGCAGATAAACCTCGGTTTTGCCACTACCGGTAACACCTTGTAGCAGGTGACAAGAAAACTGCCGCAGCTGTTGGCTAATATTGGTATAGGCCCTTTGCTGCTCATCATTAAGGGTTAATGCCGGCCCACGCAATTGGTTTATGGGGGTTGCTTGGCTTGGTTGAGCCGCTGTTATTAAGCCTTTATCGAGCAGTGGCTTAAGATCTTTAGCAGCCAGCTGAGCATGGGCTAAATGATGTTCATTAAATATCTTTGGGAGGGGCTCAAGCTGTTGCCAAACACTTGCTTGCTTGGGCGCACGACTTAATTCTGGGTTAGTATCTGAACGTTGCCAAAAGCGGCTAATCATTTGATTATTATGGCCTTGGCGCAGCCGCACAGGCAATAAATGGAGTAAAGCATCACCCTTAGGATGTTGATAATAGTTGGCGGCCCAGTTACCTAGTTGCCATAATGGCTCAGGTAATAAGGGTGTGGTATCGAGTACTTCCAGTATGGGCTTTAATTTCTCTGCTGGTAGGTCACATTGATCAGTATGGGATACCACAAGACCAACGCGCTGACTGCGGCCAAAGGGAACCAAAACCCGACAACCTATGGCAGGCAGGGCGCTATCTTCTAGCCTCGGCAAGTAGGTAAATACTTGGCGTAAACCAGTGGCAATGACAATGTTTAGATAGGTGGACAAGGGCTTAGCTAATATTCGTTGTTGACACCACAGCCATGCTACACCATTGGTCTTTAGGTGGCTATCACTGTCAGGCAATCGATGGTAATTGAGACTTGGTTAATGGAGCTAGTTTGTGTGGGTTCACTTATATTCGCACTGCTTTTCAGTGTTATTCCACCTACCACCTGAGTCCAAAAAACTGTCCACAACAAACCATGGATAAAAACGGATAATTAACAACAGGGTGAGAATAATCATACCTACCATAATGGTGGTGTTACGTATGCGTTTTGTCATAGTGAGCCTTTTTGCAGTGAATCCCTTAACTTTTAGTATGTGCAAGTACTAGTATAGCTCTCGATTTTGGCTAATTTGTCTATATTTGGAGAGTTTCTGGGCTTTGCTGGGCAATAAAAGATAAAAATGCTTGACCCATGATAAGGGTCTGCTAAAATTCCGCCTCTTATTTTGGAAGCTCGATGGTCGAGCATCTTAATTGGGTACGGTGCCTGGCAAAAGATCAGGTGGCGGTGCCATAACCTAAGGGGTTAGATCCATGCAAAAAGATATTCATCCTGAATATTCAGTTATCAAGGCAACTTGTTCTTGTGGTAACGTCATTGAGACACGTTCCACTCTATGTAAAGACATCCACGTTGATGTTTGTTCCTCTTGCCACCCATTCTACACCGGCAAGCAGAAGGTACTAGACACTGGTGGTCGTATCGATCGCTTTAACCGCCGCTTTGGTGGTCGCTCAAGTAAGTAATACTTGCTTGAGCGCAGATAAAAAAACCCGCTCAATTAGCGGGTTTTTTTGTGCCTTTATTTGCGCTATTTGCTTTGTAAAATTTTATAGTTGGCTTCAAAGACTGTAGTATAACGATAATTATCATGGTGCTTGGGAAATTACCTTGTTCTCTATTTGCGTGCGTTTAGGCCTAGTTTTAGGTCTATTAATAACTAGCCATATGGCTCTAGGGCAGTGTGTCCCGCCCGTATCAGAAGGGCCTTGGAAAAGCATCGACAGCTGGCGCGTTATTGATGGAGATACATTACATTTTGAGGCCAATCAGCGTCTGCGCTTGGCCATGGTGAATACCCCAGAAATAGGTCGTAATGGCCGCCCTAACGAACCTTTTGCCTTAGCTGCTAAGCAAGCAGTTAATGATTTTATGGCAACTAGCAAGGCATTATATTGGCAAGTTGGTTTAGATGAACGTCAACAACCCGCCCGCGATCGTTATGGGCGCTGGTTAGGTCAAGTTTATAATGCTCAAGGTGATTGGTTGGCTGCTACCTTAGTAGCCAAAGGCTTGGCTTTTGCGACAAGCTTTGCACCTAATCCTGCCCCAGATTGTTTATGGCGACTGGAAGCGCAAGCCAAACAAGCAGGCAAAGGTGTTTGGTCGAGTAAACTTGGGTTATCCCAAGCTGCAGCTGATATGCAGCCCCCCGAAGGTGGCTTTATGCTCCTTAATGGTGAGGTAACAAAAATCTCTAATAGCCAATATTATTGGTATCTTGAACTCGATGGCGATGTGGTAGTGCGGCTAAATAAAAGACGTTGGACTAATGCTGGCGGTACAGAACCACAGGCATGGTTAAACCGCCAAATACAGACCCGTGGTTGGTTACACTGGCGTAAATTGTCGGCTAGTCAGCAGCAGCGAAACTTTAAACGCGGTATGATAAAAATAAACCACCCTCATATGCTGGCTTTGCTTAATTAAGCTGAACTAAAGATTAGAAGACTTCTTCAGGTGCCAGTTCTTCAACTGAGTCACCCGCATTATCTTTGCTGGGTGGGGAGATTTCTGTGGGGGCTAATTCTGCGCGGAAGATTTCAAACATACTGTTTTCATCATCTTGGGTAGCGAGCAAACCAGTATCTTTATTGATCCGAGTAGCAACCATATTATTAGGTTGTGGGCGCGGTAGCTCTGGCATATCGCGCAGGGCTTCTGCCATAAAATCAATCCATATAGGTAAGGCTGCGGTACTACCAAACTCGTTACGGCCGAGAGGTTGGGGCTGGTCAAATCCAACCCAGGCCGTTGCCACTAGTTGACTATTGTAGCCAGAGAACCAAGCGTCTTTTTGGTCGTTAGTGGTACCTGTTTTGCCAGCTAGGTCATTGCGCTCTAGTTTCAGAGCTCGTTTACCAGTACCTTGGGTAATTACATCTTGCATAATGGTATGCAGAATATAATTTACTCTTTCATCCATTACCCGTTCAGCAATGGGTAAATGAGTAATACGGGGGCCATCCAATAAATTTTGCTCTTCTTCATCTAAAGCTAGCACAGCACTGTCAGCAATATTAATCGACTCATCAACTGGATTTAAGCTAATCAGCTCGACCTTGGGTAGGTATTCACAATTTTCACAAACAGTTGTTGGTTCAGCTTGGAACAGAACCTTGCCATCACTATCTTCAATGCGCTCAATAAAATAGGGCTTCACCGCATAGCCTCGGTTGGCAATGGCGGCATAGCTAGTGGCAACATCAATAGGGGGTACTGATGCACTACCAAGGGCTAGGGATAGATTTCTGGGTAAATGTTCAGGTTTAAAGCCAAAGCGCACAGCATAGTTGATAGCGGTACTGACCCCAATTTCCCTGAGTAAGCGAATGGAGACTAAGTTGCGAGATTTATACAGGGCTTGGCGCAGACGCGTGGGACCAAAAAACTTACCACTATAATTCTCTGGCCGCCATGAATCTTCCAAACTCTTATCATTAAATACTACTGGAGCATCATTAATTAGGCTGGCAGCAGTAAATTCTTGTTCCAAGGCTGCGGAGTATATAAAGGGCTTAAAGCTGGAACCGGGTTGGCGCAAAGCCTGCGTGGCACGATTAAACTTGCTATGTAAATATTCAAAACCACCAACCAGCGAAATAATGGCACCATCCTTGGGATCCAATGCCACCATGGCGCCTTGTGCATCAGGCACTTGTGATAAGAACCAAAGATTGGATTCGCCATAGGCTTTACGGATGCGAATTTGATCGCCAATTTGCAAGATGTCGGTGATGAGTTTGGGTTTTGCACCGAGATTATCAATGGTTATCCGCGGCCTAATCCACTCCATATCAGAATAGCGAATCTCCGCTTTCTCACCATAGCGGAGTAACAGTTGGGCGGTTTGTCTTTCTTCATCAATACTACGCACAATAGCAGGCTGTAGTGGGCCAAGCACAGGTATACGGTTAAGAATACGTTCAGCTTCTTCTGCCGTTAGATTTGGATCAAGCTGTTGCTCGACACCACGAAAACCATGGCGACGATCATAGGCGAGTAGGCCTTTCTGTACGGCATATTGCGCCGCATCCTGAAGCCGACTATCAATGGTGGTATAGACGCGATAACCACCCGTATAAACATCTTCAATGGGAAAGTTATCAAATAATTCTTGCCGCACCATTTCAGCCACATAAGAGGCTTGCGTTTCCGGCGCTAGGCTATGAAAGCGCGCAGTAATAGGCGCAGCTATTGCCGTTTCATAGCGTGCTTGGTCAATATACTCAAGCTCTAACATACGCCCCAAAATCCAGTCGCGACGAATTTTAGCGCGGTCTGGATTAGAGATAGGGTTATAACGCGAGGGGGCTTTATAGAGCCCAGCCATCATGGCCTGCTCAGCGAGGCTTAGCTCCCAGATATGCCGGCCGTAATAAACTTGCGCGGCGGCTTCAATGCCATAGGCGCGGTGGCCCATAAACATCTTGTTAAAATACATTTCCAGAATTTGTTCTTTGCTTAGCTCTTGCTCAATCTGGAAGGCCAAGAGAATTTCATTAAATTTCCGGCTAAAGGTTTGTTCTAGGGTAAGTAAATAATTGCGCGCCACTTGCATAGTAATGGTACTACCACCACCTTGAATACGCCCACCTGCTTGCAGCATACGCACTGCAGCACGCAATAGCCCCTTGGGATCAACCCCGTAGTGGTTATAGAAGTTATCATCTTCGGCAGAAAGTAAGGCGTTAATATAATCATCGGGCACTTGATCAAAACGCAAAGGCATGCGGCGTTGCTCACCAAATTCAGAAATTAACTTACCGTCTCTGGTTAATACCCTAAGGGGTGTTTGCAAATGATAGTCACGCAGGCTTTCCACATCAGGTAGACGTGGAATCAGGTACAACCCGGTAAAGGCGGCAATCAGTAAAGCGCCTGCAAAACCGAGTCCGGTTAGCCAAATGATAAGCCGCTTAAAGCGGCGTCGTAAAGTCATGCTATGCTTAGTGTGTTGCTAACAAGAAAATAGGAAGCAAATTATATAAGATTTATTTGCTTTGACCAAAGCTCAATGGCAATTGTTCCTTGGGTTTTTGGTTTATCAGGTTCGCTATGGGTACAAGGAGGTGCCAGAGCATGCAAAATATTACCTGTACACGCTGGTCTTTGGGGCTGTATATAAGTTCGCAAGCCTGCCAAGCACTGCTTTTGCAATGGTGTTTCGGACGGCCTAATTTGCATGGCTTTTGGCACATGCCTATGGCATCTTCCCATTCTGATTTTACTATTCCAGATGCTTTTTTTGATCCCATTTTGCGTACTCTGCAAGATGTGGGCACGAGCCAGCAACTGGTCATTAATATTGGTTTAGAACATCAACATTTTAATTGGCAGCCCCTGCCCACAGGTGGTCCGGTTATGTGGCAGCGGCAGGCTGGACACTATTGGCAGTTACCTCCAGCAGAAGTGTATCTTGATGCTTTGCCCATTGCGCCAGCAACAGGGTTGCTAGTAAGTTTCCCACAAAAGCTATTAGACCCCTTGTTGCAGAAAATCTATAGTTTGCGAGCTGTTAATGACCAGCTAATAAGGGTTGGTCTTGAAGCTGATGTAAGTAGTCTATTAAAGCTGTGGCCGTGGCGTTTAAGGCGGACTGTGGCAATGGCTAACTGGCAAGCAAGAGATAAAGATGTAAATCAATGTTTTTTTGTTGATCAAGGTGGATTACATCAATGTCAGAGCACGGATTTACCCTCTCTAATTGAGCATTATTTATACTGCCATTCCCACTTACCGTCACACCAATCATCAAGACATGGCTGGCGCTGGGAGATTGATAATTTGCCTGCGGAAATGTTGATACCTTGGCACTTGGCTTATGTGCCAAGTCCACTTTCTCGCCCAGGTGTTGCATGGCATTCCCTTTCTCCATTGAGCTTTAAGCAGCGCTTATCATTATTAGCAGGGTTTAGGCATTATCATGGCCAGCCATTACTGAGTTAAGCAGCTATGGCAGAAACAGTAAAAGAGTCCGTGAAGAGTGTTTTAAAACCCCTTTCGCCAATACTTAATCAACAACTAAATTTGTTGCCTTGGCGTCCACACTATCTAGTGCAACAGAGGCAATGGCTGCTTGGTTTATTAGGGTTCCTTTTTATACTCACACTGGTGTTTATATTATTACTATGGTGCCTGTACAAACATCATCAGTCGGGCATGCATAAAACAAATAAGGCCTTGATTGTTCATGCACAAGTGGCCCAGCAAGAGTTTGTGGACACAGCTAAACAACAGGCCAAAGTGCGTAATCAAGAGGCGGCCTCTGTGGCTCGGCAAAAGGCGAAGCAAGAGAGTGATATGCCAATGGCTTCTGTATTATGGGCACAATTAATGGCGAGTAAGTTAAATGCTCAGGTAGAAAAAGTTTTTTTAGATCATCAAGGTTTGATTGTAAAACTAAGTGTGGTTAACCCTAGGGATAACTTATTAACGTCTAGTTGGCTACCATCTAACGCTCGCCTATTAAGCGTAAAAAAGAATAGTGATGGCCATGGCAGACAAATTTGGTTAATTGAGGTGGGCTTGGCTCTATGATTTTGTCTGGAGTGCCACTTTGGTCATGGCGCCAAGCAGTTGTGATATTGCTTGGTTTATATATATTGCTAATGCTGTTGCTGACATTTGCTGTTCAGATTGTTTGGGTTAGTGCTAGAAGTCCAGTGTTAAAGGGGTTGGAAGAAATTGGCAAGATGCAGTCTCAGGTAGTTCTAACAGAGCTAGTGATGTCTGAACTTGATACCCAGACTTTATACCATCATCTCTTGGAGCACTTGGCGCCACAGGTCGAAGCAATAGATAGTCGCTATGGTAAGGACTGGTTGGAGTTGGATATTGCCTTACAGCCAGAAAAGTTACTTCTATTAGATCAGCTACCTATTTGGCCAGGTTGGCAGTTACAAAGTTTTATCATGCAACCTAAAGATGGTTCTTGGCAACTGAGTATGCGTTGGCAGTCAGTTAAGCAAACCAAAGTCCCCAAAAAGTTACCTAAGCCTGCAACTAACTTGGACATCAGCACTTGGCGGTCTATGTTGGCACTTTTGCCAGAACAACAAATTACCAACAATAAGGATAAGAAAAATCTGCCTATTGTTTACCCAGACTGGCAATACCTTGGTTTTGTTGGGAATCAACCAACAGCTGGCGCTTGGGTGCGAGAAGTCATTTATAGTCAAGATGGCCAACACCAGCAGCAGGGCCAACATAACCAGCAGACTTATTTTTTCCGCCAGGGAGAGGTTTGGCAGGATTGGGAAATTATATCAATTACTGCTGCACAGCTGGAGCTAAAGCGAGCAGGTGAGCGCTGGGTGCTTCCAAGCTGTATGCAACTTAAGTCGTGCTAATCATTATCCAAGGAGGGATTGTTGATGCTAGGACAAAGTAGTCAAAATCGATTGGTAACAAAGCCCATTAAGGCTGGTTTTTGTATAGCAATACTGTACTTCTCGGCGCCGCTTTATGCAGATAAGATTGATATGCAAGCCATGCAAATACCCGCTCAGGAAGTGTTTGTGCGCTTGGCTGCGGCAGCAGATGTGAATTTAGTGATGCGAGCAGACTTAAATTCGCCGGTGCATATGCATTTACAGCAGCTATCAGCTCGTCAGTCCCTACATATGCTCTGCCAAACAATAGAGGTAAGTTGCTATTGGTATGCTGACCATCTTGGTACGGAAAAGCCTTTAGATAGTTGGCAAGGGGCGCAAAGCCTATTAGTAACCAACCAACAACTAGCAGACGACACACCTTTAGAATTGCTTAACTTACCCTTACGTTATGCTGAAGCAGAACAAGTAGCGCAACAATTAAAGGCGGATACTAGCCTACTAGCTGGAGGCCAAATGGTAGTTGATAGTCGCAGTCAAAGCCTATTATTACGCGTTCCTGCCACACAAATAGAGACCTTGGTTGCCATAATCAATAGCTTGGATAAGCCCCTACAGCAAGTGCATATAGAAGCGCGTATTGCCATTGCCACCAGTGATGTGGGTAGTAGTCTACGCCAAGGTCTGGGCCTGCAACTAAGTCAGCAACTAGCAAATTCTAGTGCAGCTACATCCCTATCTTTTATGGGTAAAGAAGGCGCCAATAATTTACAAATAGGCTTGGTTGGGAGTCATATTCTTTTGAACTTGGAATTGGCGGCTATGGAAGCCAGTGGTCAGGTGCTGACTTTAGCGCAACCCCAGGTACTGGTGCAGGAAGGGCAACAGGGACTTATGGAAACAGGTCAGGAAGTACCTTATATACTTAACCAAGATGGTAACCCTATTCGGGAATGGAAGCAGGCTGTTTTGGGTTTGACGGTCACCCCGAGAGTCTTGGCCGAGGATCAAGTAGAGCTTGATTTGGCCGTGGTACAGGATTCTATTGGGGAGTTGCTGGCAAATGGTGAGTTAGCCCTTAACACCCATCGCTTACAGACCAAGGTACGTATGGATATGGGCCAAACTTTAGTATTAGGTGGTGCTTTGTATGAGCAGCAACTACAGCGTTTATTGCATAACCCAAAGTGGTTGTCTGTGCCTATTTTTAATCGGTGGTTAAAACAGCAAAAAAAGCAATCTCAGCGCTTTGAATTATTGGTTTTTGTGACGCCTAAGCTAATCAGTTGATAAATTTTAACGTTGTCAGCTAATTTGCCACATAATATATTGAAAATAGACCTTATGACTATCGCCTTAGTGGTTGAATTTGTTATGCTTCATCCTCATATTGGAGGTTGCTTTTTGAAACGAGTTAAGCACTACTATTACCATGCTTTTCAGAGCATTGGATAGTTATTGCAGGTCGTTGATAAAGTATATGTTGTATGCCCATCCATGCCCATTGCAATACTCGTGGTTGAATGGCCTCAGTTGTATGGGTAATGGAGTAACCTAAGGCTCTGCAAAGGCGTTGGGTTTTGAGGTTTATTTTCCAAACGAATGGATTTTTGCTGTGAATATATTTTTGGTTGGCCCTATGGGGGCAGGTAAAAGCACTATCGGTCGTCAACTGGCTCGTGAATTAAAGCTAAAGTTTGTCGATACAGACCGCGAAATTGAAGAGCGCTCTGGTGCGGATATCCCCTGGATTTTTGATATGGAAGGTGAGGCAGGATTTCGCAAGCGCGAGGCCAATATTATTGCCGAGTTAAGCCAGCAGCGTGATATTGTTATGGCAACCGGTGGTGGCGCCGTGGTTATCCCAGAAAATCGCCAACATTTATCCGCCCGTGGTACGGTCATTTATCTTTATGCAACGGTTGATCAGCAAGTAGAGCGCACAGTTAAGGATAAGAATCGTCCTTTGTTACAGAACGATGATCCCCGTCAGGTGCTAGAAGATTTATTTGAGAGTCGCCATCCTTTATATGAGGAAGTAGCTGATATCACCGTGGCAACGGGTACCCAAAATCCACGCAACTTGGCGGCAGATATAATTCAGCAGATTGATGCCCTGCGTTCTTTATAAACCCACTACGAGAAGTCATTCATGAAAGATGTTACCAAAACTTTGCATGTTGACTTGGGTGCCCGTAGCTATCCTATTTATATCGGCGCTGGGCTTTTGTCTAATGCCGATATATTGCGCCAACATATTCAGGGCCAACAGGTATTAGTCGTTACCAATACCAGTATTGCTCCGCTATATCTTGCAAAGGTGATGGATTCCCTTGCCGGTTTACAAGCAGAAAGCCTCATTTTGCCAGATGGGGAAGCTCACAAAACATTGGACACGGTTAATCTGATTTTTGATAAACTCTTGGCTTGCCGTCATAACCGAACCACCACACTTATCGCTTTGGGTGGTGGTGTTATTGGCGATATGACCGGTTTTGCTGCGGCTTCCTATCAGCGTGGGGTTAATTTTATTCAGATCCCAACAACCCTTTTATCCCAAGTAGACTCTTCAGTTGGCGGTAAAACGGGAGTAAATCATACCCAAGGGAAAAATATGATTGGGGCCTTTTATCAACCCCAATGTGTGTTAATTGATACCGATAGCCTATCTTCCTTGCCTCCCCGAGAGCTCAGTGCTGGCCTAGCCGAAGTCATAAAATATGGTTTGTTGGGAGATGCTGAGTTTTTTGTTTGGCTAGAGCAAAATATTGACGCTTTACTTAGTTTGCAGCAAGCCCCATTAGTACATGCAATTTACCGTTCCTGTGAAATGAAAGCGGAGATTGTGGCGGCTGATGAACGTGAAAAAGGTTGTCGGGCATGGTTAAACTTAGGGCATACTTTTGGCCATGCCATTGAGACGCACCAAGGTTATGGCAATTGGTTACATGGCGAGGCTGTTGCCACGGGTATGGTGATGGCAGCAGATTTGTCTATGCGCATGGGTTGGTTGGAGCAAGAAAACTTAACTCGTATTGCTGATCTTGTGAAGCAAGCCAAGCTGCCCACAAGTGCCCCTACTGATATGACAGAAGATGACTTTATCTCACATATGTCAGTAGATAAAAAAATCACTGATGGACGTATTCGTTTAGTGCTAATGAAACGTTTAGGCGAGGCTTTTGTTACTAGCGACTTTGATGGCAAGTTGTTACAACAAACTCTCCAAGTTCATATGGAAGATTAATGGTGAAAGGTGCCCAGCATAGCAACTTGGCTGGGGCCTACGCCGCCTTTCAGCAAGAACAACAAGCTTCCGGTTACTTGCTGAGCGCGAATGTCGAATATCAATCGCCAGAACGTCAGCGCCAGTTAGACACACTCTTACACTTAAGTCATTTTACGGATTATTTGCTTCTGCTAACGGCTCCTTTTGGCGCTGGTAAGAGCTATTTTGCCGAGCAGTTTTTGTTGGCCCAGCCAACGGATACCTGTGTTGTTCATATTGACCTTGAGCAATCTACCAGCCCAGAAGATTTACTGAAGATTATCTTATCCAGTTTGCCGGAGGCGTCTACCAGTCATCAATCGATATCTGAGTCTGTTAGTTACTTGCGCCATTTTTCCGCTACTTTAGCTGCCCAAGATCAAGTGTTTTTGGTGGTGATTGATAATGCCCACTGTCTATCAGATTCAGCCCTTGAGCTTTTGGCCACTATTGTCATAGAAACTGGCTCGGCCGACGCTTGTCCACATATTGTCTTGATGGCTGAACCTGAGTTGGCTAAGCGTATGTCCACACCGACTTTTGCTGATCTGCGTCAGGAGCGCTATTACCAATTTAGCTTGGCACCTTTTACCCAGTCCGATAGCCGTGCTTATTTGCGTCAACTACTCGATGGCCTTGGCTTGCCAGGTGATGCTGCTGTGCATGATGGTCAATTAGATCAGCTGCATCAGGCTGCTCAGGGCGTACCTGGCTATGTCGATATGTTATTTCGCCAGGCCTTACGGCAGGGTAACTTAGAAGATAAAAAAACTGGCTGGCCATGGTGGCATATTGTGGCCATTAGCCTGATGGCTGCAGCCCTGGTGCCCCTTTGGTGGCTTACGCAACCATTTACCAACTTGACCGTTGACGAGGAGCTGCCAGCAGTCGTAGAACAACAATCCGTTGCAACTCTTGAGCAACCAATTCCACAACCGTTGCCTGCATTAGAGCCATTGCCACTGTCTCCGGAGCCAAGCTATCAGTCCTTTCAACCACAGGAGGTGGCCATGGATGAGGACGCTATTCCTCAGGTCGAGGACTTAGTGGATTTACAGCATCAACAGCAAATTGATCAGTTAATGGCGCAAAGTCAGGATTTACAGGCGCAGCTACAGGAGGTTGAGAAGACACTCGATAACTCAGCTATACTTAGAGCTCAAGTCAAAGTTGATCAGGATAAGTCGGTTCAGCCAGATTCACACAAGCAAATATTGGCGCCTGGGCTACAAGAGTTTTTAAGTTTGCCGGCAAATTTCTTTACTTTACAGTTATTGGGTGCCCGTTATGAAACCACGGCTAAGCAGTTTGTAGAGCGTTTACCAGACTTAAATTTGCCTATTTATTTATTGCAGTCACAGCGCGATGGTGAGCCTTGGTTTGTTGTATTAGTGGGTGGTTTTGCTACCCAAAAGGCAGCCAACAAAGCCCTATCTAGTTTGCCACGTAAGCTGCGCGATCAGGAGCCATGGCCAAGGCCTGTTAAGGCTTTACAACAGCGACTTGTAAATAAAATGAACGCTGGCGGTGAATAACTTTTACAATTGTTGTTATCTTCGTCTAAATAGCACTTATTTCAGGGTAAAGAGTTGTAAAAAATGCCTATTTGGTTGAATGGTTTCAGCTCTTCATATACCATTAGCGTCCATTTGCTTGATTGAAAATTGTTATAAGCTCTGATTGAGAGTTTATATTGCAGCAAGTGTCTAGAAGTTAACCTCTCGCGTCATATAACAATACCAATGATGTTTAGTGAGAATGCGTCCATTCTTAGGTTGTAGATACTTGCTTCCCTGCGGCAGACAGCACAATGCTGTTTATGGCCCTAGTAAGAGAGAGATATCCATGAGCACCGGTTTGTTTAATCCCCAAGAATTTAAGGACAATTGTGGCTTTGGTCTGATAGCCCATATGCATGGCCAGCCCAGTCACGATTTGCTGCAGAAGGCCGTTGAGTCCCTTACTTGTATGACCCACCGTGGTGGTATTGCCGCGGATGGTAAAACAGGTGATGGTTGTGGGTTGTTGCTACAAATGCCTGAAGACTTTATGCGTCAGGTGGCCGTGGATGAGTTCGATAGTGAATTGAGTGAATTCTTCGGTGTCGGTATGGTGTTTTTGTCTCGTGATGAAGACAAAGCCTCCCATTCCCGTAGCATACTTAATCGAGCCCTAGAAGATAATGGTTTAGAAATCGTTGGCTGGCGTGAAGTGCCAGTGGACGAGAGCTGTCTCGGCCCGATTGCTAAAGATGAGCTGCCCAAGATTGAGCAAGTTTTTGTCAATAGCCCAGGCTTGCGTGGTGATGTGTTAGAAGCACGCTTATTAGTAGCGCGTAAAACCACCATGTACTCTTTGTTGGATGATAATGACTTCTATATTTGTAGCTTGTCCCACAGTGTCGTGTCATATAAAGGCTTAATGATGCCGGTTGATCTACCTGTGTTCTACAAGGACTTGGGTAATCCCAAATTGGAAACTGCTATATGTACATTCCACCAGCGTTTCTCTACTAACACCTTGCCCCGCTGGCAGTTAGCTCAGCCTTTCCGCTTCTTAGCGCACAATGGCGAAATCAATACTATTGATGGTAACCGTAACTGGGCTCGAGCGCGCCAGAACGTATTAGCCTCCAACTTAATTCCAGAGTTGCAAGAACTGGAAGGTGTGGTTAATACAACAGGCTCAGACTCCTCCAGTATGGACAATATGATTGAGCTATTGGTATTGGGCGGTATGGATATTTTCCGTGCGGTACGTTTGGTTATGCCACCAGCTTGGCAGAACGATGAATTGATGGACCCCGATCTGCGTGCTTTCTATGAATATAACTCCATGCATATGGAGCCATGGGATGGCCCTGCGGGTATGGTAATGAATACGGGTCGTTATGCCGTATGTATGTTGGACCGCAATGGTTTGCGGCCATCACGTTGGGTGATGACCACCGATGGCTATCTAGTGACAGCTTCCGAAATCGGTACCTTTAAGTATGCCCCTGAAGATGTGGTTGCCAAAGGCCGTGTAGGGCCTGGTCAAATTTTGGCCGTGGATACGCACACTGGCGAAGTAATGCATACAGCCGATATTGATGAGCGTTTAAAGTCAGCTCAGCCTTATAAGAAGTGGTTGCGTAAATCTGCTATTCGCTTGGAAGGCAAGTTAAACGAAGAACAATCGTTTGAAGACTTTAGTGACGCGGAACTAAAGCAACATATGAAAATGTATCAGGTCACCTTTGAGGAGCGTGATCAGGTACTGCGCCCACTTTCTGAATCAGGCCAAGAAGCCGTTGGTTCCATGGGTGATGATACGCCTATGGCCGTGCTCTCTAGTCGCGTACGTTCTATTTATGACTACTTCCGTCAGCAGTTTGCTCAGGTAACTAATCCACCTATTGATCCCTTGCGTGAAGCGGTGGTTATGTCCTTGGAAACTTGCCTTGGTCGTGAGCGCAATATTTTCCAAGAAGGTCCAGAACTGGCCAAGCGTATTGTCTTAGGTTCACCAGTGCTTTCATCCAGTAAGTATACTGACTTGCTGCATATGAACGTGCCTGGTATGCGCGTTTATAGTATCAATATTAACTATGATCCGGCTGTGGGTTTAGAGCAAGCAATTAAAGATGTTTGTGCCGAAGCGGAAGCAGCGGTGCATAAACGCAATACAATTATTATCTTATCTGATCGTCAGATAGAAAAGGGTAAATTACCTATCCCAGCGGCTATGGCTACGGGTGCCGTTCATCATCATCTGACCAATGAAGGTCTGCGCTGCGATGCCAATATTGTTGTAGATACAGGTACAGCCCGTGACTCACATCACTTTGCTGTACTGATTGGTTTTGGTGCTACAGCCGTCTACCCCTATTTAAGCTATCGCGTTATCAACGATATGATTGCTAGTGGTGAAGTGGTTGGTAATCCCACGGAATGCCATAAGGCCTACCGCAAAGGTATTAATAAAGGCCTACTAAAAATCCTATCAAAAATGGGTATTTCGACCATTGCTTCCTACCGTGGCGCGCAATTATTTGAAGCCATTGGTATTGGCAGTGAAGTCGTTGCCACCTGTTTTAAAGGTGTGGCGAGTCGTATTGAGGGCGCACGGTTTGTGGACTTCCAAAATGAGCAAGCTGCACTGGCGGCTGAAGCTTGGATTGATCGTAAGCCTATTCAGCAAGGTGGCCTATTAAAGTATGTCCATGGTGGTGAATATCACGCCTACAATCCTGATGTCGTCAGCACCATTCAGAAAGCAGTGCAAATGGGTGATGCCAAAGCCTATAAAGATTATTCCAATTTGGTCAATGGCCGTGGTGTAGCTACCTTACGTGATTTGTTTGATCTTAAGCAGGTTGAGCCTATCCCTATTGAAGAAGTCGAGCCAGTAAGCGAAATCTTTAAGCGTTTTGATACCGCGGCTATGTCCCTAGGGGCCCTTTCTCCGGAAGCCCACGAATCACTAGCTGTGGCCATGAATGAATTGGGTGGACGCTCAAACTCTGGTGAAGGTGGTGAAGACCCTGCTCGTCATGGCACAGTAAAACGTTCCAAGATTAAGCAAATCGCTTCGGGCCGTTTTGGTGTGACACCTGAATATTTGGCTAATGCAGAAGTATTGCAAATTAAAGTTGCCCAAGGTGCGAAGCCTGGTGAAGGTGGTCAGTTGCCAGGTGGGAAAGTCAACGAGTTGATCGCGACTTTGCGTTATTCTGTGCCAGGTGTGACCTTGATCTCACCTCCACCCCATCACGATATTTACTCAATCGAGGATTTAGCTCAGCTTATTTTCGACCTAAAACAAGTTAATCCAGAGGCCAAAGTATCGGTAAAACTGGTATCGCGTCCTGGTGTAGGTACTATCGCGGCGGGTGTGGCCAAAGCCTATGCAGACTTGATCACTATCTCTGGTTACGATGGTGGTACAGCGGCGAGTCCCCTGACCTCAATCCGTTATGCTGGTTCACCATGGGAACTTGGCTTGGCAGATACCCATCAAGCCCTGCGTGGTAATGGTCTGCGTGGTAAGGTGAAAGTGCAAACAGACGGTGGTATGAAAACCGGCTTGGATGTGGTGAAGGCGGCCATATTAGGTGCTGAAAGCTTTGGTTTTGGTACGCTGCCTATGGTGGCTTTGGGTTGTAAATATCTACGCATTTGTCACCTAAACAACTGTGCAACAGGTGTAGCTACACAAAACCAAGCCCTGCGTGATGATCACTTCCGTGGCACAGTAGAAATGGTGAAGCATCTATTTACCTTTATTGCTGAGGAAGCCCGTGAAGCTATGGCGCAATTAGGCGTGCGCTCTATGGAAGAGTTGGTGGGTCGGACTGATCTACTGCAAGCCAGTGCCGGTTTGACGCCGAAACAGCAAAATCTTGATCTGTCACCCTTATTAAGCACCGCGGGTATAGCAGCGGATCAGCCCCAAACCTGTCAACAAGAGCGCAATGAGCCTTATGATGAGGCCGTTATGAATCAGCGCATGATTGGTGATATGGAAGAGGCTATTAGAAATGACAAGGGTGGTGAGTATACCTACGATATCACTAACTGTGACCGCTCTGTTGGTGCTCGTGTTTCAGGTGCTATTGCTAAACATCATGGTAACAAGGGCCTTGCCAATCCGTTGGTGGTTAACCTTAAAGGTATTGCCGGTTTAAGTTTTGGTGTCTGGAATGCTGCTGGTTTACATATGCGCCTAGAAGGTGATGCTAATGACTATGTAGGTAAGGGCATGGCTGGTGGTAAGCTGGTATTGTATCCACCGAAAGGATCCAGCTTCCGCTCTAATGAAACGTCCATTATGGGTAACACTTGCTTATATGGTGCGACAGGTGGTTCCGTGATGGCTGCTGGCCGTGCTGGTGAGCGCTTTGCCGTGCGTAACTCAGGTGCCCATGCCGTCATTGAAGGTGCCGGTGACCACTGTTGTGAATATATGACCGGTGGTGTGGTAACCGTCTTAGGTGCTACGGGCTATAACTTTGGTGCTGGTATGACGGGTGGTTTTGCCTATGTGCTGGATATGGATCGCACCTTTGTTGATAAATACAACAGTGAGCTAGTTGAGATTCGCCGCATTGGTGGTGAACAAATGGAAGAATACCGTAGTTACTTGCGTAGTATTCTGGCTGACTTTGCTACCGAGACAGGTAGTCGCTGGGGTAAGGAATTAAGCCAGCATTTTGAAGACTATATTAGTAAGTTCTGGTTGGTGAAGCCGAAGGCCACGAGTCTGGAACAGCTATTGGTAAATACGCGCTCAACGTCTGAGTAGAACAGACCTTAGCGTAAAGTAGTCGAGAATTTTATTACTAACACTGGTGCCATGCACCAGTACAGAATTAGAAAATGAGGCAGTTATGGCTCAACAAGAACGTTTACAAAATGACTTCCAATTTTTGGATGTTGGTCGACAAGACCCGGAAAAGGTTCCTGCGGATACGCGCAAACATCAGTTTGCCGAAATATATAAATCATTCACGCCAGTGGATGTTAAACCGCAGGCCCACCGTTGCTTGTCTTGTGGTAATCCCTATTGTGAATGGAAGTGCCCAGTGCACAACTATATTCCTGACTGGCTAAAGCTAGTATCAGAAGGCAATATTATTGAAGCTGCAGAGCTAAGTCATCAGACTAATTCTCTGCCAGAAGTATGTGGCCGTGTTTGTCCACAAGACCGACTCTGTGAAGGCGCCTGTACCTTAAATGATGGTTTTGGTGCGGTAACCATTGGCTCCGTGGAAAAGTATATTACTGATACCGCCCTGAGTATGGGCTGGCGTCCTGATATGAGTAAGGTAGTGCCTACGGATAAGCGTGTTGCCGTGATTGGTGCAGGGCCTGCCGGTTTAGCTTGTGCTGATGTCTTAGTACGCAATGGCGTCAAGCCAATTGTCTTTGACCGCTATCCAGAAATTGGTGGCTTGTTGACCTTTGGTATTCCTGAATTCAAGCTGGAAAAGCCTGTGGTTACCCGACGACGTGAAGTGTTAGAAGGTATGGGTGTTGAGTTCCGTCTGGGTGTGGAAGTTGGTAAAGATATTACCCTAGATACGCTTCAGCAAGACTATGATGCTGTATTTATGGGTATGGGTACCTACAAGTCCATGCGTGGTGGTTTCCCCGGTGAAGATTTAGCAGGTGTCCATGAAGCACTACCTTTCTTGGTATCGAATATTAATCGTCGTCTAGGCTTTGAAGCCAATGCCGACGACTTTATTGATATGCAAGGCAAGCGTGTGGTTATTTTAGGTGGTGGTGATACCGCCATGGACTGTAACCGTACTTCTATTCGTCAAGGTGCCACCAGTGTGCAATGTGCCTATCGTCGTGATGAAGCTAATATGCCTGGTTCGATTAAAGAAGTAGCCAACTCTAAAGAGGAAGGTGTGGAGTTTCTATTTAACCGCTCGCCAGTGGAAATTATTGGCGAAGATGGCAAGGTAACGGGGATTAAACTAGTGACAACTGAGTTGGGTGAGCCAGATGAAAATGGTCGTCGCCGCCCAGTTGCAGTGGCTGGCAGTGAAGAAGTGATCCCTGCTGATGCTGTTATTGTTGCTTTTGGTTTTAGTCCTAACCCACAGCAATGGATGCTAGATGCTGGTATTGAAGTTGACCAGTGGGATCGCGTTAAGGTAACTCCAAAAACAGATTTGGTGCAGCAGCAGTATGCTTATCAGACTACCAATGCCAAAATCTTTGCTGGTGGTGATATGGTGCGTGGTTCTGATTTAGTCGTAACCGCCATTGCTGAAGGCCGCGATGCAGCTGAAGGTATCCTAGACTACCTACAAGTCTAGTAACACTCTAAACCCTTTGCCCACCAGTAAACTCGGTGGGCAAAGCGCAATGTCATTACAAAATCTGACAAAAAGCTTAGCCTTTTGCTTTGAATTTTGTGGTCTGGGTCTATATGATACACCCCTGACTAGCCACCTATAAGCCAACATCTGTTGTTACCGTCTTTGATACTATGACTGCACTTAAAAATGATCGTTTTCTGCGTGCCCTGATGCGCCAACCAGTTGATGTCACCCCAGTGTGGATGATGCGTCAAGCAGGCCGTTATTTGCCTGAGTATCGAGCCACTCGTGCTGATGCCGGTGATTTTTTAAGTCTGTGCAAAAATGCTGACTTTGCTTGTGAAGTGACCTTGCAGCCCCTGCGCCGCTACGAACTTGATGCCGCAATCTTGTTCTCAGATATTCTCACCATTCCTGATGCCATGGGCTTAGGTTTATATTTTGAGACTGGTGAAGGCCCTAAGTTTAAACATCCTGTGCGCACTGAAGCCGATGTTGCTGCTTTGTCCGTACCCAATATGCAAGATGATTTGGGTTATGTGATGAATGCCGTCAGCACCATTCGCACTGCCCTTAATGGTGATGTGCCGTTGATTGGCTTTTCTGGTAGCCCATGGACCTTGGCAACCTATATGATTGAAGGTGCTTCTTCGAAAGACTTTCGTCATATCAAAGCCATGATGTACAAAACCCCAGCATTACTCCATCAAGTTCTATCGGTATTGGCTGATTCTGTTACTGAATACTTAAATGCGCAAATTGCTGCTGGTGCCCAAGCGGTGCAAATCTTTGATACTTGGGGTGGTGTCTTAAGTAGCCCTTGTTACCAAGCCTTCTCCTTACAGTATATGGAGCGCATTGTGCAGGGCTTAACCAGGGAAGCTGAAGGTCGTGCAGTACCAGTGATTTTGTTTACCAAAAACGGTGGTCAGTGGCTAGAAAGTATGGCGGCAACGGGTGCGGATGCCCTCGGCTTAGATTGGACTACAGAGATTGGTGCTGCCCGCGCGCGGGTGGGTGAGCAAGTAGCCATACAGGGCAATATGGACCCCAGTGTGCTTTATGCTGATGCTGCAGGTATTGAAGCTGAGGTAGGCCGCATACTGGCAGACTTTGGTGCTAATAATGGCCATGTATTTAATTTAGGCCACGGTATTCATCAATTTGTTGATCCTGAGAGTGCCAAGATATTTGTTGATGCGGTGCACGAACAAAGCGCCCAATACCACGCTTAATTAATAACTTATAGGTAAACCAAAGCGGAGCTATAGTTCCGCTTTTTTGTAGCCCGTAAAAAGTTAAGCAAGGCTTTATTTTTGGGTGCCTGCGTCTATGGTTTGATAGATTAAATCCCATACTCCATGGCCTTTACCTTCGCCGCGTTTTTGGAATTTCGTTACTGGGCGGAAGTCAGGTTGTGGAGAATATTCGCCAGGACCTGCTTGATTACTATATCCCGGTGCTGCCTCCATCACTTCCAACATATGTTCTGCATAGGGCTGCCAATCTGTGGCCATATGAAAGATACCCCCAGCAACTAATTTTTGGCGAATATCTTGGGCAAACTTGGCTTGCACAATACGGCGCTTATTGTGTTTCTTTTTATGCCATGGGTCAGGGAAGAAGAGCTGCACCCCAGCGAGACTATGATCAGGGATACATTGGGCCATCACCTCGATAGCATCATCAGCAAAGACTTTTAGGTTAGTGAGCTCACCTAAGTGAGCGTTGTTTAATAAACGCCCCACACCCGGTTGGTGGACTTCTATACCTAGATAATTATTTTCTGGCATAGTTTGCGCCATGGTAATAAGGGAATCACCCATACCAAAACCAATTTCCATAATTACCGGATTGTCGTTACCAAAAAGGTCAGCAAAATCTAATTTGCCAGCACTTAATTGCAGACCATAGGTTGGCCACAAATTGTCTAGGGCTTGCTGCTGACTCGGTGTCATACGGCCGGCACGTTTAACAAAGCTGCGAATGCGGCGCGGGAATAAAGTGTCGTCTTGCGTATCATGCATATAAATATGGTTACCATAATTGGTGTGCTAAAGGCCAAAATTTGCCAGTGCTGTTAGGGGGGCTATTTTACCTTATATTTACCTTATATCGAAGACAACAAAATAGTCGTTAACAGGGGTCATTGTGAGATGAATTTGGTAAACTGTCTCCAGATAGCGGTATTTAGATTAACAGGAATTATATGACCACTTTGCGTATAGCAACCCGTGAAAGCCAATTGGCTTTATGGCAGGCCGAGTTTATTAAAGCTGAACTAGAGCGTAATCACCCCGGTTTGCAAGTGGAACTGTTGGGGATGAAAACCAAAGGCGATATTATTCTTGATGTGCCTTTAGCTAAAGTCGGTGGTAAGGGTTTATTTGTAAAAGAATTAGAGCAGGCCATGTTGGATGACCGTGCAGATATTGCGGTGCATTCAATGAAAGATGTACCTATGGAATTTCCTGATGGTCTCGGCTTGGCAATAATCTGTGATCGCGAAGATCCCACAGATGCCTTTGTCTCCAACCAATATACCAGTCTTGATGATCTGCCCGAGGGTGCCAAGGTAGGTACCTCTAGTTTACGTAGACAATTACAGATCAAAGCCGCGCGGCCTGATTTGACGCTGTTAGATTTACGCGGCAATGTGAATACTCGCTTAGCCAAACTCGACAATGGTGACTATGACGCCATTATTTTGGCTAGTGCTGGTTTACTGCGGTTAAATTTTGCTGAACGTATCCGCAGTCGGTTACCAATAGAGTTAAGTTTGCCAGCTGGTGGCCAAGGTGCTGTTGGGGTTGAGTGTCGTACCAACGACGCCCGTACTCGCGCTTTGTTGGCCCCCCTGCATCATAAAGATACAGCTGACAGAGTGCTGGCTGAGCGAGCCTTAAATCGGCGTCTGGAAGGGGGATGTCAGGTACCTATTGCTTGTTATGCGGAACTGCAAGACGATAACTTGTATTTACGTGGCTTGGTGGGCGACCCCAGTGGCAAAACGGTATTACGTGCCGAGGTGACTGGGCCACGGGCAAAGGCTGAACAGCTGGGCGTAGAGGTGGCGGAAATGCTACTCGATCAGGGTGCAGGCGCTATTTTGGCTAAAGTCTACGCAGCTGGTTAACATCGATGAGCTTAAGGGTATTAGTCACTAGGCCACAAGCGCAAGCTTCTTCCACCATGGCAGCTATTGCTGCTGCAGGACATCAAGTCTTGGCTATGCCTTGCCTGGAGATAGTGCCAGTGCCAAGTGCATCACCCCAAGGTAAAGTTAACCAATCCTTGGCGCTCAATTTAGACGCTTATGCCCATGTTATTGTGGTCAGTACCAATGCCGCCACAAATTTTCTGCCTTTGGTGGAGAACTATTGGCCTCAGTGGCCAGTTAGACAAACCTGGTGGGGTATGGGAAGCACAACCTGTGCTCAGTTAGAGGCGGCGCAATTACCCAGTGTGCAAAGCTCTGCTTATGGTGATACCAGTGAAGCTTTATTGCAAAGTCTGCTGCCTAATATAGAAGCCCATGACAAAGTTTTGATCGTGCGCGGCGTAGGTGGCCGCGAAACCCTCGCTGAGGCTTTGCGTGATAAAGGTGCTCTGGTTGATTACGCACAATGTTATCAACGCCAAGCTCCCCAAGTATCGGCCGAGGATAAAACTAAGGTACAGGCTTTTAAGCCCCAGGTGGTAGTGTTACAGAGTGGTGAGACCTTGGTAAACTTTGACTCAAGTTTTCGACAAGATATTGCTGCTTTCGATAAGCATATCCATCTTGTCTTACCCAGTGAAAGGGTGCTGGAGATGGCGCAAGAATTGGGGTATGGTCAATGTCTAGTGAGTGTAGGTGCCAGTGATCGAGCAATATGTGATACTCTCAATGACCTTAACCAGAATATATAGACGTGAACCCATAACAACACCAGCCAACTCATAATAACAGGATCTCGCAAGTATGACGGATAAACAGGATACCCAGACCACACCCAAAGCCACTAGTGGACAGGCAAAAGCGAACAAACCTGCCGCAACCAAAGTGGCTCAGAAATCTGCCAAAGGTGGTCGTATGGCGGGTATTTTGGCTTTATTAGCACTGTTATTAGGGGCTTACACTAGTTATCAGATTTGGCTTACCAATCAGCAGTTAGCGAATCTACAGCAGGCGAGTCAACAACAAGCATCTGTGCAAGAGTCACTTGCTGGTGAGGTTTCCCGCGCTGGTGCTGAGGTGGTTAGTCTAAAGTCTAGTTGGCAGCAACAAAAACAGACATTAGCAAAGCAACAACAAAATATGGACGTGGCCCTGCAGGAAGCCCTGCAACAAATGGCCCAAACGCAAAACCAAAGTCAGCAGCAGTTACCCAAATGGGAATTAGCAGAAGCAGAGTATTTATTGCGCTTAGCCAATCAACGCTTGGCTATGGAGCAAAATCCAGCGGCAGTAATTACGTTATTGCAAGCAGCTGATGAAATTATGCGCAGTAGTGAACAAGTAGGCGGTTACCTAGTTAGGCAGGCTATTGCCACGGATATTGGTGCTTTATCGAGTGTATCAGTGGTGGATGTCGAAGGCGTTTATGCACGCCTAGCTGGACTTTTAGAGCAGTCTTTAGGTTTAAACTATATTGCGGTTATACCCCTTAAGGCAGCAGAGGAGAATGGTGCTGCAGATGCTACCAATGAAGAAACTCCCGTAGAGACCTTAACTTGGGATCAAAAAGCGTGGCAAGTTGCTGGTGATTTGGCAGAGGGGACTTGGCAGGAATTACAATCATTGGTGCGTATTCAGGAACGAACCAGTGCTGATCAGTGGTTGCTAAGCCCTGATATGGAAGTCCTATTGGCCATGCGCCTACAATTGGGTTTAACCCAAGCTCAAGCCGCCTTATTACGTGGTCAGCAAGATATTTATCAGTCATCATTGGCCCAAGTAGCTAGCTTATTGCATGATTATTATCGGCATTCAGATCCTGTAGTGCAGGCTATGCAGGCACAAATTACCCAGCTCAGCCAACTACAACTATTAACCGAAATGCCTGATATTAGTAGCTCTTTATATGCTTTACAGGATTTACAAGCAGCCATTTATGACCAGCAGGGAGAATAGTTAGATGCGTATTCCTGGGTGGGTGCTGTTATTTCTATTACTGGTGATTGCTGGCGCTTGGTTGGGCGCTATGATCCAGATGGATGCTGGTTATATACTCTTGGCTTGGCGTCAGACGACGGTCGAAATGAGTCTTTGGGTTGGCGTAGTGCTTATGCTGATCACTTTTGCTGGCCTCTATACCTTATTGCGATTGGTATTTTCCGTGCGCGCGCCTTGGCAATTCCTTTTGCGCTGGTCGGCGGAAGGCAAGCTGCGCCGTATGCAACGACAAACTCGCCATGGTTTGTTAGCCCTTGCTAACGGGCAATATGAACGTGCTGAAGAAAAGTTGGGTGGTTTAGTGGCAAATACCACTCAGCCACTGGTGGTAATACCCGCTTTAGCTGAGGCGGAGGCGCGTTTAGGAAAATTTGCCCAAGCACAGGCACGTTTGCAACGACTCTTAACCTCTATGCCTGAAGCTTTTGCCCTAGTAGGGTTAGCCCAAGCTCGCATTTTTATTCAGCAAGGTGATGCCGAAGCCGCATTAACACCCCTGCAACAAATTACGACCAAGGATAAACGTCATGCTCAGGCCAATGAATTACTGCTTGAGTTGTTGCAGGGTTTGCAACGTTGGACGGATGTAATTGCCTTGCTAAAAGTTATTGGTGCTGCCAAGCAAATGTCTAAAGCCATGCTGGCCCAACAACAGCAAAAAGCCTATCAACTGGCTTTTGCACAAGTAACGGCGGACCAACAAGGTTTGGAGCAACTGCTGCAGTTATGGCAAAAAGCGCCAGCATCTGTACAAGAATCTAGTCATTGCCGTTTGGCATTAGTGCAGGCCATGGGTCAAGCGGAGGGCAATCCAGCCACCCGCACGGCTGATTTTATTGAAAGCAGCCTCAAGCAGCAATGGGATGATGATTTGGTGTTAGCCTATGCGCATCTACCGATGGCCAATGTTGAGGCAGCATTAAAGTATGCTGAAAGTTGGCAGCAACAGGCTAACAATAGTGCTGCTCTGCAATTAACTTTGGGGCGTTTATGTCGTCGTTTGGAATTGTGGGGTAAAGCGCGGGACTATTTAACGGCTAGTATTAATATACAGGCCAGTAAAGAAGCTCATGCCGAATTAGCGCGACTTGAACAGCACTTAGGTCGTGTCGATGTAGCCCTAGAGCACTATCGTTTGGCAAGTGTGTTCTGACGCTCCTGGGGATAAAAGCACACAACTTAGGTAAAGATGATAAAAAAATAACCCCGTGCTGGTTGCAAACATTGACATTGCCTTATGAATCCGACAAACTCTAGGTCAATGGTGCTAAGCGCCTCTTTATCTCCTGATGGCACCCGTCATCGTGAAGTCAAATTACAATAGTTATTAAAATCAAATCTCTCTACTTCTTTGCCTGTCTGGCTCCAAATTTATTATGAATCTTACCGAACTAAAAAAGAAATCCGTGCCCGAATTGCTAGAAATAGCAAAAGAAATGGGCCTAGATAACCTTGCTCGCTCCCGCAAACAAGACGTTATCTTTAGCATCCTTAAGCGCCACGCTAAAAGTGGTGAAGATATTTACGGTCAAGGTGTCCTAGAAATCCTGCAAGATGGTTTTGGCTTCTTACGCTCAGCTGACTCATCTTATTTGGCTGGCCCCGATGATATTTATGTGTCGCCCTCGCAAATTCGTCGTTTTAATTTGCGCACTGGTGATAGCATTGACGGTAAAATTCGTCCCCCCAAAGATGGTGAGCGTTATTTTGCCCTATTAAAGGTAGCCAATATTAACTTTGGGCCTCCAGAACAAGCGAAAAACAAAATTCTGTTTGAAAACCTGACCCCTTTGTTTGCTCAGCAGCGTTTGCATATGCAATTAGGTAATGGTTCCAGCGAAGATTTGACGGCGCGAGTAATTGACCTGACATCGCCAATGGGTAAAGGCCAGCGGGCGTTGGTAGTATCACCGCCCAAGGCAGGTAAAACCTTAATGCTGCAAAATATTGCTCATTCCATTACCCGCAACAACCCAGATTGTTACCTGATTGTGCTGTTAATCGATGAGCGTCCAGAAGAAGTAACGGATATGCGCCGTTCCGTACGTGGCGAAGTGGTAGCTAGTACCTTTGATGAACCGCCATCACGCCACGTGCAAGTAGCCGAAATGGTAGTAGAAAAAGCCAAGCGCTTGGTCGAGCATAAAAAAGATGTCGTTATCCTGCTTGACTCCATTACCCGTCTAGCGAGAGCTTACAATACTGTTGTACCTTCCTCTGGCAAAGTACTAACAGGTGGTGTGGATGCCCATGCCCTCGAGCGTCCCAAACGCTTCTTTGGTGCAGCACGTAATATTGAAGAAGGGGGTAGTCTGACAATTATAGCTACTGCCCTAACCGAAACCGGTTCCAAAATGGACGAAGTTATCTTTGAGGAATTTAAAGGTACAGGTAACTCGGAAGTGCACTTGGATCGTCGCATTGCTGAGAAACGCGTGTTCCCAGCCATCAATATTCGCAAATCGTCTACTCGTCGTGAAGAGTTACTTACCAGAGAAGACGAACTACAACGTATGTGGATTCTGCGTAAACTACTCGACCCAATGGAAGATGTAGCAGCAACAGAATTCCTTATCGACAAGCTAAAAGACTTTAAGACTAATGAAGAGTTCTTTATGTCTATGAAGCGTAAATAAACTTTGCCGAGATATTACTATCAGTCATGACTTTAAAATATAAGGATCTGCGCGATTTTATTGATACCCTAGAACAACAGGGTGAATTAAAACGAATAAAAACGCCAGTAGACCCTTATTTGGAAATGACTGAAATCTGTGATCGCACTTTGCGGGCTGAAGGGCCTGCATTGCTGTTTGAAAACCCCAAAGGCCACTCCGTACCCGTATTAGCTAATCTGTTTGGCACGCCCAAGCGAGTGGCTATGGGTATGGGGGCTGATTCCGTCAGTAGTTTGCGTGATATAGGTAAACTGCTCGCGGCCTTAAAAGAACCAGAGCCTCCCAAAGGCTTTAAAGACGCTCTCGACAAGTTGCCTCTATATAAACAAGTACTCAATATGGGGCCGAAAAAGGTCTCGCGTCCGGCCTGTCAGCAGGTGGTTTGGTCCGATGATGAAGTAGACTTGTCAAAGCTACCCATTCAAACGTGTTGGCCAGGGGATGCCGGGCCATTGATTACTTGGCCTTTAGTGATTACCCGCGGGCCTAATAAAACACGCCAGAATTTGGGTATCTATCGCCAGCAAGTGATTGGTAAAAACCGTTTGATAATGCGTTGGCTATCCCATCGTGGTGGTGCCCTAGATCTTCGTGATTGGCAACTTGAACATCCGGGCGAGCCCTTTCCTATTGCTGTTGCTTTAGGGGCTGACCCGGCCACTATTTTGGGTGCCGTAACGCCAGTGCCTGATACTTTAAGTGAATATGCTTTTGCTGGCTTACTACGTGGCGGTAAAACGGAAGTGGCTCAATGCTTAACCAGTGATTTACAAGTGCCAGCCAGTGCTGAATATATTTTGGAAGGTCATATAGCTGCCGATGATATGGCTGACGAAGGACCCTTTGGTGACCATACGGGTTACTATAATGAAGTGGATAGCTTTCCGGTATTTACGGTAACCAAGATAACCCATCGTCAGGATCCAATTTATCATAGTACCTATACTGGCAGGCCACCCGATGAGCCTGCTGTTCTAGGGGTGGCGTTAAATGAAGTCTTTGTGCCTATTCTACAAAAGCAATTTCCTGAAATTGTGGACTTTTATTTGCCTCCTGAGGGTTGTTCTTATCGGTTGGCCGTCGTCACCATTAAGAAACAGTATCCCGGTCATGCCAAGCGGGTGATGATGGGTGTGTGGTCATTCCTGCGCCAGTTTATGTATACCAAATTTGTTATTGTTACCGATGACGATGTCAATGCTCGTGATTGGAAGGATGTGATTTGGGCCATGACAACACGTATGGATCCAGAGCGGGATACCACGCTGATAAATAATACCCCTATCGACTATTTAGATTTCGCTTCGCCAGTATCTGGTTTGGGTTCAAAAATGGGTATGGATGCCACCAATAAATGGCCTGGTGAAACCAACCGTGAATGGGGCGAACCTATCACCATGGATGCTGATGTCAAAGCCAGAATTGATGCTCTGTGGGATGAGCTGGGCATATAGCCCAACTATATTTATCCAAGATTAGCTGCCAGTTGATTCTCGTGGCTGTACAGTAATCTTGATATCCGAACCAGAAACAGTTCGCTTATTGATTTGAATAGTGGCGACACGGTTACCTTTTTCAAAGGTCAGTATGGCCACTTCAGATTGCACAGAAGTAATACTTATCCAACCAAAGGTGGACATATTGCGGTGAAAGTAATCAAAGGCTTTGGTGGTGTCTAGCTTGGAGCGAAAAACGGCGCGGCCGATCCATTGTTCACCAGTATTCAGGAGTAGTGATTCACTCACCACCAGCACATCATCTAATGGAATGGGAATATCAGCGTAGGAATTGGTTACTTGGGGGTCTTCTGCACTTATGGTGTTATTGTCAAGGCCGCCAGGTATTTGGGTAATGGGCGCAGCGCAACCAACAACTAGGCCAAAACTAAGCCCAACTAAAACGATTCCCTTTAGAAACTGGTTCATAACGAATATTCCACTATTGCATTCATTACTATTGATTATAACCAAGGCTGGTGGGAAATGCAGTTTTTAACCAAAAAATAAATGACCCCATCTTTTAAGACCAGCTACACACAAAACAAAGCATTATTTAAGAGATGATTTACAAGCTGATCCTATTCCTAAATCAATTAATTAAGGTGTTTGCGCGGGGGCACTAGGAGTAGAACTTTTGTCAGTTTCTTCCATTTCAATATTCTTCAATAGCACTTGAGCCGATAAGAAGTCTGGTTTTTGTTGTAGTGCTAAGGACAACCGATCTAAAGCTAATTCTCTATGACCATGTTGCCAATAGTGGTTCGCCAGCTGTGTATAGATGCGCGCTGCCAGCTCACTTTGTTCTGTGGGTTGAGTCAGAGAACTACAGGATGTATTTAGGCTTAACATAGCCAGTAAACAAAGTGTTGTTGGGGTGAAAATCCTTTTCATACCCTAAAGTCTAGACTAAATTTTATAATTTGCTGGTGCTGATAACAAAGGGCTTATGCATCGAGTAATGAGGCTAGGCTATACACTACATCAAAATGGTTACGCTCGGCGATCTCAAATACCTCACAGGACACGCCATCAGCTTCTAAAAAGTGGGCAAATTGTTGGCTTTGGCGCTTAAACTCCGCTGTTTCATTGGCACCCCACACCAACTTACAGGGAGGTAATTGGGTATTATTAGCAAGTCCGGGGCTTAATTGAGTAGCGCGCTTTAAATCTAAACCTAAGGGTTGATTAATATAGGTTTCTAATAAAGGCCGCAAATCATAAATACCACTAAACAACACAGCCTTTGTAAAAGTGTCAGGAGTTAGATTATATTGGCTCTTGGCAGCCGCCTGCAAAACACAAGCGGCTAGATGGGCACCGGCGGAACTGCCAGTTAATACAATTTGCTGGGAATCTATGACCCATGTCTGGTCTTTGATCCAGTGAATAGCCTGACAGCACTCCTTAATCATGGTCTCAATCGTGGCATGGGGAGCTAAAGTGTAATCTATAACAGCTAAATGATAGCCTTTAGCAACAACAGAAGAAGCCATAAAACAGGATTCATTTTTGCTTAGCTCTTGCCAATAGCCACCATGAATATAGACTGCTAGTGGCGCTCCGGGCTGACCGGGGAAATAGTCAAGACCAAGCTGATGGTTAAACTGTAAATCAGCTTGATGGGGCAAAGCCTGCTTTGCCTGTTTAGAGTCATCAATATATGCTTGTATAAAGACTGTTATATCGTCGACACAGGAACTAGGGGAATATTCTTGTTCTAGTTTCGCTAGGCTAAAGTATTTCCATGGCATAGGAAAATGACGATCTTTGGCGATCATAGGTTTGCTTTTATGGGGACTCTGGGCGCGAATTAACTCACGAATTGGTCGATAACAGTTACCACACTCGGCAGCAATATTAAGTTGTTGCCGTAGCTGCCGAAAATCTCGGTGGCCAGCTTTTATAGACGCTTCGATTTCGCTCTGGGTAATCTTTTCGCAAATGCATACAATAGGATCATCATTCATTTTTTTATTGTAGCTGTTGCAGTTAATCCTTTTCCAGTTATAAATAATCTCATTTAAGCTCTTGGGTGATCATTACTATTCCTTTAGAGCCAATTTATGCCTCAATAGCTCTACTACACAATGAGGCTATGATAAAATAAGCCACTTTTGCTACTTATCTAAATGCATAAAGCATTGCAGGAGTCTGAACAGTGAACGCCAAAGTTGCCGTCATAATGGGATCCAAAAGTGATTGGCCCACCATGCAGGAAGCGACCGCTATTATGGATCGTCTAGGGGTAGAATACGAAGTGGAGGTAGTTTCCGCCCATCGTACCCCCGATAAGCTAATGTCGTTTTCGGCGGCGGCCGCTGACCGAGGCATTGAGGTCATTATTGCTGGTGCTGGTGGTGCTGCCCATTTACCGGGTATGGTCGCCTCCAAGACTCGACTACCTGTCCTAGGTGTGCCAGTACAGAGTAAAGCACTTAGTGGCGTGGATAGTTTGTATTCCATTGTGCAGATGCCGCGAGGTGTTGCTGTTGGTAGTTTGGCTATTGGTGGGGCTGGTGCCTTTAATGCTGGTTTATTAGCTTGTCAGATGCTCGCTAATAATGACTCTGAGTTAGCCCAGCGGGTAGAAGACTTCCGTAGCGAGCAAACCCAAACTATTTTAGATAATCCCGATCCGAGGCAGAATTAATGAGTCGAGTATGGGTTTTGGGTGCCGGACAACTGGGCGCCATGTTAAAACATGCGGCGCAACCATTGGGTGTCGATCTCGTGGCCGTTGATATTGAAGATGATAGTCATCTTAACTTGGCTGCTGAGGATATGATCACAGCGGAACGGGAACAATGGCCATCTACTGTGGCCACTGATCAGTTAGCTGCCCATACTAACTTTGTTAATCGCGATGTGTTTGGCCTAGTGGCTGATCGTGTTACCCAAAAACAAATGCTTGATCGTTTAAAGTTGCCAACCGCGCCATGGCAGTTGGTGGAGCCGGGCCATAGTGCCAATGATTTGCATAAAGCCTATGGCGAACGAGTACTGTTAAAACAACGTAGTGGTGGTTTTGATGGTCGCGGTCAACTGTGGTTGCAACAAGATCAAGGCACAAGTATTCCAGAGGGCTGGCATAATAAAGTGATTGCCGAGCAAGCGATTGGTTTTGATGAGGAGCTATCTGTGGTTGGGGTACGCAATCGTGCTGGCGAGTGTTATTTCTACCCCCTAGCCTTAAACCATCATCAGGAAGGTATCCTGGCGGTAACCATTGCGCCACTAGATCGAGTACAACACCTGCAAGCCAAAGCTGAAGCCATGTTAGCCAGTATTATGGATGATTTGGATTATGTGGGCGTGATGGCCATGGAATGTTTCCGCGTAGGTGATGAGCTATTAATTAATGAGTTGGCGCCGAGGGTTCATAATAGTGGCCATTGGACCCAAGCTGGGGCAAATATTAGCCAGTTTGAATACCATGTACGTGCCATTGCTGATTTGCCTTTAGGCCCAGCTGTAGTTAAGCAGCAAAGTGTTATGGTTAATCTGATCGGTGTGGATTACGACCAGCGTTGGTTAGCTATACCTGGTGCAGAGGTGTTTTGGTACGGCAAAGAAGTAAGGCCAGCCCGTAAAGTTGGGCATATTAATTTTGCTATGGCTGATAGACACCAATTAATATCCAGTCTGCAGACTCTAAAACCTATGTTGGGTGAATGGTATGCCTCACCAATGGATTGGGCTCTACAGGAATTATCATAGTAATTTTTTGATAGTTTACGGCCTCATCTTTTAGTCCTCTATTCTATATAGCACGTACGCCCGTGCGATCCTGTTATTATTTAGCAAACCGGTTAGCTGCAATAGATGCAAGTGGTCTTTATATAGCATAAAGACCCATGTGCTCTTTCATGCTGGTGAATAATTCTGTCGGTCAAGGTTACCAAAAGTAATCTAGGCTAGCCCTATTGAATTAGCTTATATTATGCTTAGTGATTGAACTTATTGACTAATCTAAGTTTAGAATAATTAAATACGTATTTCAGGAAGAAAAACATGAAGCACTATCTATACAAAGTGGATGCCTATGGCTTACGCAACTACCATACACATATTTTAGCTTTATTAAGTGTCAGTTTTTTATACGCTATGTTCGCCATTTTAGCACTGGCGTTGTTGGCCTTTGAGCAGGTCGATCCCAATGCCAATATAAACAATTATGCTGATGCCTTTTGGGCGTTACAAATGAGCGCGAGTACAATTGGATTTGGTGATTTCTATCCCGTAACACTAGGCGGTCGGATGATTGTGGCCATGATGTTTTATATTGGTGTTGGCATTGTCGGATTTATCGGTGCTTTAATAGCTGATCGAATACTGGGCTTTGCCGATACTAGTGTTAAAAATCGTGAGTTACGTAAGCAGAATCAAGATATACTAGAGCACAATAAGCAACTGGAAAAGAAATTAGATAAGATATTGGTTGGTCTAGAACAAAGTTAGAAATAATGCTGTTCTTGCAGGATAAATATCTTGCCAGCTACCTATGATTAATTATCCATTACCAGCTAAGCTACCCCATATGCATACCGATAGCGTCTTGCATATGGGTATGCAAACAGTGCCACAAAGCCGCTGGTTGGAATCTTGTGTTGATCTTGAGGTATATCATAGCCACAAGCTTCAGGTGCGCAAAAACTATGGCCAGAAAGTATTTGCTAGTCTCGCTGATTCACAACCGCCGCAGCAAGAACTGGCCACTTTATTACGTCAGCACTTATTACATGATCACGCTCAGGTTTATGGGCAAATGGGCGATCGATTAGTTCACTTACCGAGTGGCATGCGCTTCGATATTCCCGTATCTGATGGTCTGGATAGTCTCTGGCCAGCCTCTTTATGGGTCGCTGATGACCTATTAATTATGCAGCCTGTAGATGGCCAGTATTGTTTAACGGCAGCTAGTCTTTGTAGTCCTAGTAGCTGGCATTTGCACGATAAACTTGGCCAACCAATGGCGCGGATACATGACCCAGTACCTGGTATTCATCAACATTTAACCCCAAAGATCGATCAATTTTTAAACAATATGGCTACGGGTCAAGTAGTGGAAAGGCGTAACTGGTCTTTACAGGAAACCCAAGACTTAGCCCAATTTCCTCAATCAACCGCATCACCTTTGGCGCCTTCAACGCCTTTATTCTATCGTATGGAAAGGCAGAGTTTGCTGCGACTGCCAGAAACCCAAGCCATTGTCTTTGCTATTCGAATTTATCTATATGCATTGCCAGAACTACAACAAATTCCAGATGCCTTACCGAGTTTGCGTCAGGCAATTGATAGTTTGTCGCCAGCCCTGTGGGATTATAAAAATATGGACTTTTATGCGCCTGCTTTAGCAAAGTACTGCTAAAAATGTGCCATTTGAGTACACAATTATTATTTCCAGCGTGTCAGTCTAAAGCCAATAATTCCCTAAAATAGTCAATAAAATTGTCTAATATTGGCCAATTTTACGCATTTTTACTCTTTAGACAGCCTGTAAATAGGTCAAAAAAGTTGTCCTAATAATAAAAAAGGATTAAATTGTAATCTCTAGATTCCATTTCATCGTATATCTAGAGTTGCTGTACTAGGAGTGTCGCTTGACTTTTCTTGGATATGCAAGCGAACACAAAGAATAATAAAGCTTGATTATATTAGGGGTTACAAATGGATAACAACTTACAATCCGGCGATTATGTCGGTATGTCGTTTTGGTTAATATCTATGGCGCTGGTCGCTGCTACGGCCTTTTTCTTCGTAGAGCGTGATCGTGTTGCGGGCAAATGGAAGACGTCCTTAACCGTCTCTGGTCTGGTTACATTGATAGCCGCAGTTCACTACTTTTACATGCGTGATGTTTGGGTTGACTCAGGTACATCACCAACAGAATTCCGCTATATAGATTGGTTACTCACAGTGCCATTATTAATGGTTGAGTTCTACTTGATCATGTCAGCGGTAGGTAAAGTACCTGGGCGTGTGTTCTGGAATCTGTTAGTTGGTACAACAATCATGTTGTTGTTCGGCTACGCAGGTGAGATCGGCATGATGAATGTACTGATCGCCTTTATCCTATCAATGGCGGCATGGTTGTACGTTATCTGGTATATCATCAAAGGTGAAGCCAGTCAGGTCAACGCTAGTCTTGCTAATGAGCATGTACAAAAAGCCTACAGAACAATGACTTTCTTGGTTACTGTTGGTTGGGCTATCTATCCACTAGGCTATTTCTTAGGTTACCTAGGTGGCGGTGCTGATCCAGGTACTATGAACTTGGTATATAACTTAGCTGACTTCTGGAACAAGATCGGCTTTGGTATTGTGATTTGGTCAGCTGCTGTTGCTGATTCAGACCTGGCATAAGTTCTATCTATCACTAGCTTGCTTTAGCAAGCAAAAAGGTCATTGCAGTATTTTCTGCAGTGGCCTTTTTTGTTAACAGCCCTCAGCGTTAATATGTTACGCATTCTATCTCTCAACCTACTCATCTAGATTTTCTTAAACTAGACATTGATCCTTTCTAGCTAATTGCGAATTGACGAAAACAATCAAAAACTGTTCGCTTTATGCATGCTTTGTTAATGGCAAGTTTGTCATGATGCTGATCTACAGCTATAAATATATGACCAAATAAAAATAGATTACGGAGTTATGTCATGCCTCTGCAACCAAGCCAACGCGTTTTTATAACTTGTGCTGTAACGGGATCGGGCAGTACGCAAGACCGCTCAACCCATGTGCCACGCAGCCCGGAAGAAATTGCTAAGAGTGCTATTGATGCAGCTAAAGCGGGAGCGGCCGTAGTGCATTGTCATGTGCGCGAACCAGATACGGGCAAGCCTAGCCGGCGCATTGATTTATACCAAGAAGTTACCGAACGTATTCGTGCTGCCGAGGTGGACGTAGTGCTTAATCTCACCGCCGGTATGGGGGGTGATATTGTTTATGGTGGCCCAGAAACCCCCTTACCCTATAATCCTGAGTCCACTGATATGGTGGGTGCATCGGAGCGCGTAGAGCATGTGCGCGTGTGTCAGCCAGAAATATGTACCCTTGACTGTGGCACCATGAACTTTGCCGAAGCCGACTATGTTATGACCAACACGCCAGGCACCTTACGCGCTATGGCACAAATGATGACCGCCATGGGAGCACGTATTGAGATAGAAGCCTTTGATACTGGGCACCTTTGGTTAGCTAAACAATTAGTATCCGAGGGTTTAATTGATGATCCAGTGATGGTGCAGTTATGTATGGGTATTCCTTGGGGTGCCCCTGATGACTTAAATACCTTTATGGCAATGGTCAATAATGTGCCCTCAGAGTGGATTAAATCGGCCTTTTCTATAGGCCGTAACCAAATGCATTATGTCGCTGCGGCAGTGCTTTCTGGTAGCAATATCCGGGTTGGCCTAGAGGATAATCTTTGGCTACAAAAAGGGGTGTTGGCTACCAATGCGCAATTAGTTGAAAAGGCGGCCACTATTGCTAACAATATGGGTGCAACACTAATGACACCAACTGAAGTAAGGCAGTTGATAAAAGTCGAAAAGCGGGCACCTTTATCAGCTTAACCATCACCAAAAGGAATCGCATATGAGTAACAAGATTGCAGCCATTATTGGCGGTGGTGTGATAGGCGGCGGTTGGGCGGCGCGTTTTTTGCTTCATGGCTGGCATGTCAAAGTCTATGATCCAGCAGCCGATGCACAACGTAAAATAGAGGAAGTTTTGGCTAATGCCCGGGCCTCCTTACCAAAGTTAAGTGATGTGTCCCTGCCCAAAGAAGGCCAATTAACCTTTTGTGATAACCTCGAAGTTGCTGTTGCTGATGCCCACTGGATTCAGGAGAGTGTGCCCGAGCGTTTAGATATCAAGCTATCAACCCTAGCTGCGATTCAGGCGGCTTGTTCCCATAAAGCTATTATTGGCTCTTCTACTTCTGGCTTTAAGCCATCTGAATTGCAACAAGGAGCAGAACGTCCCGCACAAATAATGGTGGCTCACCCCTTTAATCCAGTTTATTTATTACCCCTTGTGGAGCTGGTGCCAAGTAAGCTAACCAATACAGCCTTACTTTCCCAAGCCAAAGACCTGCTAACCAGTATTGGCATGAAACCCTTAATTGTGCGCAAAGAAATTGACGCTCATATTGCCGACCGTTTATTAGAGGCTGTTTGGCGTGAAGGGCTATGGCTGATCAATGATGGTGTGGCTACCACCGAGGAAATAGACGATGCCATTCGCTATGGCTTTGGCTTACGCTGGGCTCAGATGGGGCTATTTGAGACATATCGTATTGCTGGTGGTGAAGCCGGAATGGCTCACTTTATTGCTCAGTTTGGTCCTTGTTTGCAATGGCCTTGGAGTAAACTTACAGATGTGCCTGAGCTAACTGATCAGCTAGTACAGACTATTGCCGACCAATCTGACGCCCAGTCTGGGCAATATTCCATTCGCGAATTAGAGCGTATTCGTGATAATAATTTGATTGGTATTATGCGCGCCCAAAAGCAAAACCAGTGGGGTGTGGGGGAACTACTTAATGCCCATGATAAGCGTTTAAAAGAGCTGGAATAATAGGTTTTTTTGGCAAAAAAGTGCTGACTTTATCAATGAAAATCTAGCCATTAGCCGCCGCAAACGTGCACTTATTTATCAGGCTTAGTCCACAGCCATTGATCAAAATCTGTTATCATAAAGGCCAATAATCAGCGGGTGTTTAGGTAATATTTGGAGACGGCCATTGCATAGAATCAATCCCAAGAAATTGCTCCACAGCAAATGGACAGCGGTACGGCCACGCCATAAAGAGAAGCACTTTATGATCACGGAGCTAAAATTTGACGAGCAAGATAAGGTGGTTCATTGTCTACTCGAAGCGGTTATTTCTAAACGTTCAGAGCCTATTGATTGGCAACAGCTAAAAGACCCGAATAATTGGCTAGTGGGTTGGAAATAGCTCTTATTAATGACTGTTTAGAAACAGTCTAATTCACTCTTTCAGCATAATAAGCAGATCTAACAAGCTTATGTCATTAACACTACAACCTATCTGTCACAATGAATTGCCGATCCTATATATTGATCAGGATTTGATATTGGTCAATAAACCCAGTGGCCTGTTATCGGTGCCCGGGCGCGACCCGCAGCACTATGATAGCGTCTATAGCCGCCTATTGGCCCACTATGGTGAGATTCATGTGGTGCATCGCTTAGACATGGATACCTCTGGGGTGATGGTTATGGCTCGTCATAAGGAGGCATTGCGGCATTTAAGCCGGCAGTTTCAGCAGCGTCGGGTCAACAAGCATTATATAGCTTGGGTTGATGGGCAATTGCAGCCATCTGCGGGCGAAGTGGACTTGCCTCTACGCTGTGATTGGCCTAATCGGCCTCTGCAAATGGTGGATATGCTGTTGGGCAAGCCTAGTCTAACCCGATATCAGGCAGTCCATTATGATCAGCATCGTGATGCAACTTTAGTGAAACTATATCCCCATACAGGACGTTCCCATCAACTAAGAGTCCATATGGCTGCTTTAGGTCATCCCATACTTGGGTGTCGTTTCTATGCCCACGAACAGGCTTTAGCCAAGGCTTCTAGACTACAATTACATGCAGAGTACTTAGGTATTTTGCAGCCAAGTACTAATCTGCCCCTAAGCCAGCAGGCAGGGGCAGATGACTTTCTATAGTGAACCTATATTGTTTAAGCACCGGCAAGGTCTAAGGCTTGTTGCCAAACGTTGCTTTCCAGTTCTACAGTAGACTTAGGTGTGCGCTGGGAGCCAGGTAGGCGGGCATTAGGTTGGGCATTAATCACATCTTTGATGGCGTCTAGGCGTTGCCAAAAGCCCTGACCAGAGACATTTTCAGGATCAATAATTATATAAGTTTGGCCTAAATTATGCGGCTCACCCTCGGGTTTTTTAAGGGGTTCTAACTGACGGCTGGTATGTCCATTGGTAAAAGCCGCTGCCAAAATTTCGGCCATCAAGCCAAAGCCATAGCCCTTATAACCACCGGCTGAAACCATTGAGCCACCCTGTAAAACGGCATTAGGGTCAGTAGTCGGTTGGCCCTCAGCATCAACACCCCAGCCCAGAGGAATAGATTCACCAGCGGCTGCGGCCATAGTGATTTTACCTAGGGCAATAGCACTGGTTGATTGGTCAAAGTGCATAGCCATACCACCTTGGCCATCGGGTACGGACATGGCGATAGGGTTAGTACCTAATACGGCTTTATTGCCACCGGGTGGAGAAACACAAGCACTGGCATTTGTCATGCCAATAGCAATTAACCCTGCTGCTGCTATCTGTTCAGTAAAATAACCTAATGCCGTACAAGTATGGGCATGGCAAATAGCTAGGCTAGCAATACCATTGGCTTTGGCGGCAGCAATTCCATCAGCAAGGCCACGAGCAAAAGCGGGTTGAGCAAAACCGAATTTGGCATCCACTTTTATACTGCCTGGTTTGGGTTGGCTTACCTCTGGTTCAACAGCACCTTGAACCCGCCCAGTTTTTAATTGGGCGCAGTAGCTTTCCAAATAGTACAAACCACAAATGCGATTGCCATGGGACTCTGCCACCCCGACGGCATGAGCGACACTATCAGCAATCCACTTTTCAGCACCGTGGGCTTGCAGGGCTTGGCTAGTGGTTGTGGTGATGGTTTCCACATCAATATTTATGGTGCTCATGGGCTGTCTCAATTTAGTTAACTTGAAAAAAGATTGTAGGGCAAGGTAGATAGTTGGGTAAAGCGTATTGGTGGGCTTTGTCAATTACAGAACAATTAAGGGTAAAAAAGTTGGTAAAAACTTAATTGAATCTATATATTTTATTGTACCTAAGGACAACGAATAAGAAGCCATTATGTCACCTCGCCCCCGCTTACCCACTCTAAACTGGTTGCGTACTTTTGAGTCAGCTGCCCGCCATATGAGTTTTACCACAGCAGCAGTGGAACTCAATCTAACCCAAGCTGCAGTTAGTCAGCAGATTAAATTGCTAGAACATTACCTGTGCCAACCGTTATTCCAACGTATGCCAAGAGGTATACAACTAACAGCCGCGGGCAATGCTTACTTGCCAAAAGTAAAGGATGCCCTAGATCGCTTAGGCTTAGCTACGCAAGAAGTATTTGGTCACGTAAAAGAGCAACGGGTAAGGGTAAGAGTCAGTGGCGCCTTTGGTTTATGGCTAATGCCTCGCCTAACAGATTTTAAACAACGCTTTCCTGATATTGAGCTGCGTATATCACGGGTGCAATGGGTGCCTGAAGTACGTGTACAAGACTATGATCTAGAAATTCGTTGGGGTACAGGGGTATGGGCTGAGCCAGAGGTTATTCAGCTAACCCATGGGCAACTGCAACCAACCTGCGCGCCAGCTTTGTTGCAGGGAGATTATCCATTGGACTGCCTTGAGCATTTACAACATCATCGACTAATGCATATATCTGGCAATTTATCCGGTTGGAGCGATTGGTTTCGCGCGGCAGGATTACCGGCAGAGCAATTAAGCTTAGGTGATCAAATTGACGCCTCGGATTTTTGCCATATGGCCACTTTGTCGGGTATGGGCGTAATGCTGGGTTTGGACTTTCTGACCGAGGATGCTGTACAAGCAGGGCAATTGGTAAGACCCTTTGATTTAGCGATTGCCAGTGCCGAGAATTATTATTTAATCAAGCCTGAGGCAGATAAGGTCAGTCCCGCAGCCGAGCAATTTGCTGGCTGGCTGCAGGAGAGTATAGCCAGCTAGGCTGGCTAAATAATTGGCTTTTCAGAATTTAGCTGCGTGGTTTGCCGCGACTAGAACGGCGTTCACCACCATTACCTTTACCGCCATGGCCAGCACTTTTGCCACCCGCTGAATTACGCTGGTGACGGCCATCTCTACGGCCTCTGCTATCTCTACCGTCCTTACCGCCTTTACCACCTTTACGATCAGGGCGGCTAGAGCGACTGGGACGCCGAGGCTTAGGTGCACCAGGAATAAAGTCTTCGGCTGGTCCTTCTGACTGTAATTGCAAAGGCTGATTGCGCACGCGCACACGCTTTAACATATCCTGAACTTCTTTTGGCATCCCTGCTGGTAGGTCTACGGTGCTGTATTCATCGTGCAACTTAATATGCCCAATATAAGCGCTGGAAAGATCAGCCTCATTGGCAATGGCGCCGACAATATCACCGGGCTTAACTTGATGGTCGCGGCCAACAGCAATACGGAAGCGTTCCATAGCAATAGGCTGGCCATCAAAATCAGGACGTGGATGACGCTCGCGTTTTTCCCGAGGTGGGCGGTCTTCAAAGCCAATACTTTCTTGCTGTCGACGACCTCGTTCTGGGTTGCTAGGTTCCGGTAAAATCACTGGTTTGTCTTGCTGAATCAGATACAAAAGGGCCGCTGCCACTTGCTCTGCACTGGCATCACGTTCTTGACGGAATTGCCAGACAATATCATTAAATTCAGTTAGATCAGCTGTCATGGCTTTATCCAGCTCATCTTTAAACTGGTCAATGCGGCGTTCTTGCACCTGTTCACGGCTAGGCAATTCCATGGGGGCAATAGTCTGACGCGTTGCCTGTTCAATAGCCCGCAGCATACGGCGCTCACGCGGTGCTACAAACAGGATGGCATTACCGTCACGTCCAGCACGACCAGTACGACCTATACGGTGTACATAGGCTTCTGTGTCGTATGGAATATCGTAGTTAATAACATGGCTAACACGGGCCACATCAATTCCTCGTGCTGCCACGTCAGTAGCTACTAAAATATCGACCTTGCCATTCTTTAATTGCACGATGGTACGTTCCCGCAACTGCTGTGACATATCACCATTAATAGCAGCTGCACTATAGCCTCGAGCTTCTAACTTGTCGGCTAGTTCCACCGTTAGGGTCTTAGTGCGAACAAAGATAATCACACCATCAAAATCTTCAACTTCTAGAATACGTGTGAGGGCATCCAACTTATGGGTGCCAACCGCCTTCCAATAGCGCTGAGTAATACGCTCAACCGTAGCCGTTTCTGATTCTATTTTGACTTCTTGTGGGTCTTTTAAATAAGTCTCGGCTACCTTGCGAATAGGGCGTGGCATAGTGGCGGAAAATAAGGCTACCTGACAAGCTTCAGGCTTATGTTCCAAAATCCAGTTGATATCATCAATAAAGCCCATGCGTAACATTTCATCGGCTTCATCCAATACTACGGTTTGAAGATTATCTAGCTTTAAGGTACCACGGCGCATATGGTCCATGACCCGACCTGGTGTGCCCACAATAACATGCACACCACGTTTTAACATACGTAGCTGATTAGACATACTGCTGCCACCATAGATGGGCAGCACATGGAAGCCTTTTAGGTCACTTGCATAGTTCTGAAACGCTTCCGCTACTTGGATAGCTAGCTCACGAGTAGGGGCTAATACTAATACCTGCGGGCTGGCATCTTTTAAATTAATATTCGACAAAGTGGGCAAAGCAAATGCGGCTGTCTTGCCGGTACCTGTTTGGGCTGTGCCAAGAATATCTTTACCCGCCAAAATATGGGGGATACTGGCAGCTTGAATAGGTGAAGGTTGTTCGTAGCCGATACGAGAAAGTGCTTTCTGTACGGCAACAGAAAGGCCTAAATCGGCAAAGCCGGAGGCTGTGGTCATGGGTAATCCTGGATAGAGAGGAGTCAGCATTGGCTGACAGACTTGATTCGGGCGCATTATACGGGTTTTTCACCGATAAAGATATGCGGGTAAAGCAGCTTATTAAAGATAAAGTGACCAGTTAACCAAGCTAGTAACTAATTTTCTTTGCTTATTAATTAATTGACAAAACCTCTGGCGAAAAAGTTACTGGGTAACAGTAAACTGCCCCATCATGCCACTTTCTTCATGTTCAAAAATATGACAATGGTACATATAGGGAAATTCTTGGCTCGCCAGATGATCAAAGCGCATTAATATTTCAGTCGGCTCTTCCGTCACCACAAGGGTATCCTTCCAGCCTCTATCGGCTTCCGCTGGTGGTTGGCCGTTATGGGTGATAATTTGAAACGACACACCATGGACATGGAAGGGGTGAGGCATCATCTCACCTTTGACCACCCATAGCTCCATATCACCTTGCTTAACTTGTTCATTAATCACATCCATCTGCATGGCCACATTATTGATGCTTAATAGATTATTCCCATGTAACTCCTGATCCTCATCTTCCATATACATGGTAAATTCACGCCTAACCGCATTATCAATATCCGCCTGTTGGTAGTAAGCAATATCGTTTAGCTTGCTAGGCAGTGTGCCATTGGCTGGTATAGAAGCATCGACTCGTAGATCGATAACGCGCTGCACAGGATTCTCAAAAAACCACGTCTGGTCCTCTGGGTCCATGGGTAAGAATTCAGCCATCAAGCTAAGTGACGTTAAGTCAGCTAAATTAACCATAATCTCATTACGCTCACCCGGTGACATACTAAGTGACGTCATGGCCACAGGCTTATTTAAAAAGCCCCCTTCCGTAGCAATCTTGTAAAAAGGCGCATCATCGGTAAAAAAGAAGCGATAAAACCGCGCGTTGGAGGCATTAAGTAAGCGCAAACGTACCCAGCCAGCTGGTGCTTGATGGTAGGGGTTGACGGTGCCATTAATCACTAACGTTTCCTCCACCAAACCATCTAGAATCTGACGATGGGTGACCTTATAAGGTTTCATTTTGCCATCGACAAATGTCCGATCCTGAATAATTAATGGAATATCATCGACGCCATAGGCTTTGGGCAAAGGCAGACTCTGCGAGTTTTCATCTTCGATAATATATAGCCCAGCCAAGCCAGCATGAACCTGTTCCCCGGTTTTGCCCATATAATGTGGATGGTACCAGCTGGTGCCTGCTTCCTGCACAATAGGTAGATCAACAGTACGGCTTTGGCCAGCCAAGATCTTGCCTTGGGGGCCACCATCAACACGGCCAGACACATGTAAACCATGACCATGCACTGTGGTGTTCTCAGTTAAGTTATTACGATAAGTTAGGCGCGTGGTCTCACCTTTATATAAGCGAATAGTGGGCCCCAAATAAGACTGACCAAAACCTTTTGTGTCACTTTTAATGCCAGCAAAGAATTCATGGGCGCCATCTTGGATGGCTAGTTCAATATTATTGTCAGCCTCTAGACTATCAATCAAGGTAGGTATTTGCAGGGGGTTCTCCTGCGCATAGGTTTTACCAGAATCTTGTAAAAATAAAATAAGGTAGGCGGCCACACCAGCCAGCATCAAAGCGCCGAGCAAAGAACCTTGTAGTAAAACCTTTTTCATATCTTTACCACTCTTATCTGGTTTGTCTTAGGTTTTAAATAGCCGATTATTTAGCATAGCCCAGAATAAACTATACTCTTAGTTGGGATTAATTTTAAATATATAAAATAATAGTATACATGTTTTTTGTAATTATGCTTTTTCTACTTCATTTTATGCAGGCGTTATAGTGAGGCGGTTAGTTTGGCTATGAAAAGATAGTAAAAACCAAACTTTTATTTTGCTTTGCTAACTTCTTGGTAACCTTAAAGATAAACTGCCAGCTATCAATAACATCAAACTAGATATCAATAAGCACCAAATAAGGCCACCCTGTAAAAATACCCAGCCAGATAATACCGTGCCCAATAAGCGGCCTGCAGCATTGGCCATATAGTAAAAGCCTACATCCAGTGAGGTACCATCTCGATTGGCATAGCTAACAATAAGAAAACTATGAATGGATGAGTTAACGGCAAAGATTAAACCAAATAGGGCAAGACCAGCTAAGAGTAGCCAAACAGGTTGTGCGCTATATTGCATACCCACAGCAATTAGGGCTGGGATAGCTGTTAGAGCCAATACCCAAAATAGGGCATCGGCGCCATTTGGGTGACGACCATGCCGCCGACCCGTAAGCCATGGGGTTAAGGATTGCACCGCACCATAGCCAATAATCCATAGGGCCAGAGTGGCACCAATTTGCCAGTAGCTCCATTGAGCTTGCTGGCTCAAATAAACGGGCAGGGCGACCACAAACCAGATATCTCGAGCGCCAAATAGCATCATGCGCGCGGCACTTAGCTGGTTTATCGCTGGGCTTTTGGATAATAGCTGTTGTAGCTTGGGGCGATTTTTACTTTTGCCTAGATCACGCTTAAGGAGTATTAGGCTACTTAGCCATACCAATATTAGGCCAACGAGCATAATACCAATAGCACCTTGAAAGCTGGTAAGCATTAAGAGGCCGCCACCCAGAAAAAAGCCCACGCCTTTAAGGGCGTTTTTGGAGCCAGTTAGAATCGCTACCCAGCGAAATAGGGTGCCTTGGGCATCCTCTGGTAGTAAGGTTTTAATAGCGCTTTTGGCGCTCATTTTATTAAGGTCTTTGGCAATACCCGATAAGGCCTGTGCGCTCATAACCCAGAGTACTGTGAGCTGGCTATCCGGCACCAATAGCATGGCTAAAGCCAGAATTTGTAGTAGTAAGCCTAGATTCATGGTGCGATTTAGACCCAAGCGGGCACCCAGATAGCCACCAACTAAATTGGTAATCACACCAAATAATTCATATAGCACAAACAGCATGGCGATTTGCAGGGCATCATAGCCTAGCTGGTGGAAATACAGCACCACTAGCATGCGCAAAGCGCCATCGGTTAGGGTAAAGGCCCAATAGTTTCCAGTGACTACCAGATACTGCCGTACCGGAGCTGTTAAGCGGCTAAACATGGGCTTAGTCGGCCATAATATAGCGGGCAAGTTCAGCGGTGCGGTTTACATAACCCCACTCATTGTCATACCACAGATAAAGTTTAACTTGCGTGTTATTAACCACCATGGTCGATAGAGCATCGACAATACTGGAGCGAGGATCAGTACGATAATCATTGGATACCAGAGGCCGTTCCTCGTAACCAAGAATACCTTTTAGTTCACCGGCAGCGGCAGTAGCTAATAGCTGATTAATCTCTTCGACGCTGGTTTCCCGCTGCATTTCAAATACACAGTCTGTAAGGGAAGCGTTAGCCAAGGGCACCCGCACGGCATGGCCATTTAGCTTGCCCTTTAGCTCAGGAAAGATATGGGTAATAGCAGTGGCAGAACCTGTGGTGGTAGGAATCAAATTTTGCCCACAGGCACGGGCTCGACGTAGGTCTTTATGGTGCGCATCAAGGATGGTTTGGGTATTGGTAATATCATGGATAGTGGTCATGGAACCGTGTTTAATACCCAATGCTTTATGCAGCACTTGCACCACAGGGGCTAAACAGTTGGTTGTACAGGAGGCCGCCGTTACTAAAGCATGTTCTTCAGCATTAAAGAGATGATGGTTCACCCCCATAACCAAATCCAGCACCCCTTCTTGCTTAACAGGGGCAGTGACCAGTACTCGTTTAACACCTTGTTGCAGATACTTTTCTAACAGCGCTTTGCTTTTAAATTGGCCTGAGGCTTCAATGACCAGATCACACCCAGACCAATCACCGGCATCAATAGTGTCATATTGGCTATAGGCTAGGGCCTTACCATCAATAATTACTTGCTGATCGGTGGCCTCAAATTGACCCTGCCAAGTGCCATGCACTGAGTCAAATTGCAGCAGATGTGCTGTTGCCGCGGCATCACCAGCTGGATCATTAAGCTGAATAAAGTCAAATTCGGGCCAATCCCATGCAGCGCGCAATACTAAACGCCCCATGCGACCCATACCATTAATACCTACTTTTACTGTCATCACAAATGGCTTGCATTAATTATTGGGATGAGTATTGTAACCTTAAAAGTATGACAGTTTAATGCCTTAAGTCAGGAATAAAGATATGTCCCGTAGCCTTGGTTTTATTGGTACCGGTCATCTGGCCAGTTATACCATTACCGGCCTGCGTCAGGCGGGTGATCAACGGCAGATTATCTTGTCACCACGCAATGCTGAAATCGCTGCTCAATTGGCCTCGGAGTATCAGTGTCAGGTGGCCTTATCCAATCAAGACCTAGTAGATGCAGCTGATATTGTTATATTGGCAGTGCGCCCCACTGCCGTTGCAGAGGCATTAAGCAGCATAACCTTAAGACCAGGCCAACTATTATTATCCGTCGTTGCTGGTGTCACTTGTGCAGAACTTACAGCGGCCCTTGGCAGCCAGAACCCTATTTTTCGCACCTCACTTATTTCTGGTGCTGCCTATAATACTGGCCCTATTCCTTTATATCCGGTTAACACGGAGCTAGCCCAGCTACTTAGCCCCTTGGGAGAAGTGGTGATTTGTGATTCGGAACAAGAGTTTGATTTGGCTTTAGCGCCTATGTGTGCCAATGGCTGGATATATGCATTGGTTGCCGCCCTTGAACAACCTATGCTGGAGGCAGGTATGCCTGCTAGTAAAGGACGTAAACTGGTGGTACAAGCTATTTTAGGCACTATGGCACATGTACAAAATCAACCCGAATTGGATTTACAGGCCGTGACTGAGTCCATTGCCACTCCCGGCACCTTTACCAAAATGGGTTTAGATATATTGCAGCAAGAGGATGCCTTTGCACCTTGGCAGAGTGCTATAAAAGCCTTATTAGCCAACTCTATTAATGCAACAGAGAAAGACAAAAAAGAATGACAAATACACCACTTAAGCCCGGCATCTATCGACACTTTAAAGGCAATCGCTATGAGGTGATTGACCTAGTTAAACATTCGGAAACCGAGGAAACCCTAGTATTATATCGGGCTTTATATGGGGAACGGGGCCTCTGGGTAAGGCCCCTAGCCATGTTTATTGGTAACAAACAGCTAGACGATAAGATGGTGCCACGCTTTAGCTATGAGGGGCCGGCATAAGCGGCCCCGATCTAGCACATTTACCAAGGGATAGGACTACCATCATAGTTAATAAAGTGGCCATTTTGGTCAGCACTTACATGTGCAATAACATTGGTTAAACCGGCGACACTTTCCACTACATCAATAGAGCCATTAGAGCCGCCCATATCCGTGCGCACCCAACCTGGGTGGAGGCTAACCACGGTGATATCACGTGGGCCTAAGTCAATGGATAGACATTTAATAACCTGATTAACCGCCGTCTTAGAAGAGCGATACATATACGCATTACCACTAGTATTGTCATCAATACTGCCTACTTTGGAACTAATAATAGCTAGGGTGCCTTTATTTTGCGCCAGACTATCGGCTAGGCTCTGGGCTAGCATCATGGGTGAGATAGTATTCACTTCTAGAATTTCACGCCAAGCTTGACGTTCTACCTTGCCAAAGGTTTGGTCTCGAGGACCATAAATGCCAGCATTATTAATTAATAGATCCAAGCCCTGCCCTTGAAAATAGCTAGCGATCTTACTTATACCTTCGTCATTAGTGACGTCGGCTTGCAGTAAGGTTAATTGTGGACTGGCGAGGGCTTGTAAAGCCTCATTACCCTCAGCATTTCGGTAGGTGGCAATCACTTCCCAGCCGGCTTCGATATAATGTTTGGTTAGTTGTAAACCAATACCACGATTGGCACCGGTAATGAGTACATTTGGCATTCTCTTTCCCTTTTCCTTGTCTTACTTGCTTAATTAACTTTCACGATCTGGCCAGCGTGGATGGTGCTGGTCAATAATAAAGGTATGCTTATGGCGTATAGGTTTATGATGGTGTTGATGCATATGTTTATCAACCTCCCCATGCTGATGATGTCCATGCTCATGATGTTGATCATGCTGGTGAGGATGCACATGATCCATGGCGGCATGGGTATGCCATAAGGCTGCATCATCCTGCTTGGGGTATTGCTGCCAAGCTAATATAAGGGCAATCCAAGCCATTCCCGCTAGCACCGCAAACGCCCAATTTAAGCCCATTAAGTTACCCAGCCAACCAGCTAAGAGATAGCCAACAAACCAAGCTAAATGCGAAAGGGAAAAGTTAGCAGCAAATAAAGCAGCACTATCACTAGCATGGCAAGAACGCCTAACCAGATTACCCGCTGGGGTTTGGATAAGTGAGCTACCCATGCCAATAAATAGCCATAACAAATACACACCCGCCAAAGGCAACATAAATACACCCAGACTTAGGGCCAAGCCCAATAATAAGCCACCAGCCAACATAATATTGCGATCGGCAAAATAGTTGCGTAAATAGGGTACTCCAAGGGCAGCTAACATGGAGCCTGCGCCGCTGGCCATTAATAGTAAAGCTAGGGTTTGCTGGTCAAGCTTAAAATAGCCCTGTACGTAGATCACAGAGTTTACAATCACCATACCACCAGCCGCCGCCACGGCAAAATATAGGGCCCATAAAGCTCTGAGGCGTGGCGTATGCAGATAGGCATTAATTCCAAATTGTATATTGTGCCAAATCTGTGGTGGCCGATCATGGGCTTTGATTACTGGGAATAGGGCAAAACTAATTAATAGGGCAGAGACTATAAAGGTCAGGCTATTAGCATAGAACAGCTGATTAAAGCCAACCCAAGCTAATAAAATAGCGGCTAGGGTAGGGCTAAGCAGATTCTCCAAATCATAAGCTAAGCGGGCATAACTTAGGGCTTTGCTATATACCTGATCATGGTTAAAAAGGGCGGGAATGGTGGCCTGAAACAAGGGAGTAAAACCTGCTGCAGAAGCGTTAATGGCAAACATTAATATATAGATTTGCCAAATTTCGCTCACCCATGGCAGGCAGCCTATCAGGGCAGCACGCACAATATCCAAACTAATAAGTACTCTTTTACGCGGCATACGATGGGCTAGGCCACCAATAATGGGGGCAATAAATATATAAGCGACCATTTTTAATGCGAGAGCAATACTCACTACTATGCCGGCCTGATCACCGGCCATTTGCCATGCCAATAAAGCTAGAGCAATACTGCTTAGTCCCGTGCCTAATAGAGAGGTTATTTGGGCACTATACAATAAGCAAAACGCCTTGGATTGAAACGGTGACATAGTCGATATTGGCGACATAAGGGTTAAACAACAAACTAGTGATACCTGCCAATGTAGGCTAAGTGAGCTGATCAGGCAAGTGAGTATCAGCGTAATTATGATTAGAGTGGTGCAATCAAGCTATTGGCATCCAACAACATAAGCAGATAAACTCGTATTTTATCGTTTCATTTTACAGCTTATGAGCCAAACGCCACGCCATTTTACTGCCATTTTTGCGCCTGCCATAAAATGTGGTAATTGCCTAAAGAGTGCAACGGAACTGTTGCATCAGCAGGATCCACAGGCGCACATTGACGCGGATCTAGATAGCAAAAAGTTTGTTATTAATAGCATCTTGGATCAAGACCAAGTCTGTGCGGCGCTGGCTAAATATGAGCCAGAACCGTGGCAAGGTCAGGAGTATATTAACCCCGGCGCTAGTCAGCCAACAGAAACCTCAGTCAATCCTTCTCAGCCAGATCTACAAATGACCTTACAGGGCATGTCCTGTGGTGCCTGTGTTAATGCAGTTGAGAAAGCCTTATCTGGAGTCGATGGTGTGCAAAAGGTACAGGTCAACTTTGCTAGTCATCAAGCTGATATTTATGGGCAAGTTGATGGTGCTAGATTAAAGCAGGCTTTGCAGCAGGCTGGTTATGATGGTGCCGTGATTACTGATCCAGCTAAGGCGTTGGCGGAGCAACAACAGCAACTCCAAACTGAGTATCAAAGACGGCGCTGGTATGCGGCTATTGGTATTTTAATGGGTGCTGGTTTGATGTTGTTTGGCATGGATTTGCAGGGCAGTCCATGGCAGGCACCCATCGGTTGGGCCACCTTAGGGCTGATGGTTGTTACCGGAAGTCATTTTTATCGTAATGGTTTTAAAGCTTTAATAGGTGGCCGAGCCAATATGGATACCTTGATTGCCATTGGTACCCTCAGTGCTTGGCTGTATTCAATTGTTGTTACTTATTTGCCCGAACTATTTCCTGAAGCAGCAAGAGCTGTGTATTTTGAAGCAGCCGTGATGATTGTTGCTCTAGTAAATCTGGGGCAAGCCCTCGAATTGCGCGCGCGCAGTAAAACCCAGGCCAGTCTGAATAGTTTATTAGATCTGCGCGTAAGCACAGCACGTTTGGTGCGAGAGAAGATTGAAACTGATGTGCCTGTCGCCCAGGTGCAGGTGGGTGATTTACTGCGTTTACGCCCCGGTGAGCGGGTTGCTGTAGATGGTGAGGTCGTATCTGGCGCTAGTTACCTTGATGAATCCATGTTGACAGGTGAACCCATGCCCGTGGGTAAACAAGTTGGCGAGAGCCTAGCAGCAGGCACCATTAATCAACAAGGCAGTCTGCTTTATCGCGCTACTCGTGTGGGTCAAGCAACGGCTTTGGCACGTATTATTGAACTGGTACGACAGGCACAAAATAGCAAGCCTGCTATTAGTCGTTTAGCTGATCAAGTGGCAGCTATATTTGTACCTGTGGTGATGGTGATTGCTCTAATAACCGCTGTGGTTTGGTTTTATCTAGGCCCCGAACCGGCGATTACTCATGCCTTGGTAAGTGCTGTTTCCGTATTAATTATTGCTTGCCCCTGTGCTCTGGGTTTGGCGACACCAATTTCCGTAATGTTGGGTGTGGGTAAAGCCGCCCAAATGGGTATATTAGTGCGCAATGCCGATGCTTTACAGGTAGCGAGTAAAGTCGATTGGGTGCTGCTAGATAAGACTGGTACTTTAACCGAGGGCAAACCCACTGTAGTGGACTTTGCTTGTTTTAATAATGCTGATAAGGATGCGGTTAAAGGTCAGGCTAAAGCGATGGAGCAGGCATCAGAGCATCCATTAGCTAAGGCGATTTTGCATTATTGTGAGGCTGTAGAGGGTGCCCAGATAACTGACTTTAGGGCTCACCAAGGGTTAGGATTAACAGCAGGTCAATGGGCGTTGGGTAACGAGCGCCTGATGCAACAGCAAGGTGTTGATATGACAGAAGCTAAGGACTGGATAGCTAGCCAATCTGGTCATACGCTGGTGCTTTTGGCTCAAGGCGAGGTATTACAAGCCGGCTTTGCTATTGCCGATCCTGTGCGCGCCGATAGTGCAGCGGCTATAGCGCGTTTACATAAGGCTGGTGCCCAAGTGATGATGTTAACCGGGGATAATCAGGATACAGCTAGTAAAGTGGCAGCAGATTTAAATATCGACCAATATCGGGCGGGCTTAATGCCGGACGATAAGCTACAGGTATTAACCGATCTGCAAGCTCAGGGTTATACGGTGGCAATGGTTGGGGATGGCATTAATGATGCGCCGGCCCTAAGCCAAGCAAATATAGGTTTTGCTATTGGTGGCGGTACGGATGTAGCCCTCGAAAGTGCCGATATGTGTTTGCTAAGGGACTCATTGCACGGCGTTGCCGATGCTATAGAGTTAAGCTATGCGACCTTAAAAAATATTCGTCAGAACTTATGGGGTGCTTTTGGCTACAATACCTTAGGTATACCCATAGCGGCGGGTGTTTTTTATCCCTTAACTGGAATGCTACTAAGCCCCATGGTGGCAGGCTTGGCCATGTCTCTATCGTCCTTTACGGTAGTGACCAATGCCAATCGATTGCGTTTTTTTAAGGCTCAGTCCCGACCTCACAAGGCTTAAGCAATTAAATCCATATGGACGCATACCAATACCAGATAAAGTCCCCATGCCATAGTACCACTAATCCCCCTATAGCTAGATAGGGGCCAAATGGTAAAACTCTATTGGTTTTACCACGCACTAACTTCTGTACTAGGGCAACCAATAAGCCACTTAGGGCTGCCAATAGTAGCACCATAGGTAAGGCCTGCCAGCCTAACCACGCCCCTAAGGCGGCTAATAATTTAAAGTCACCATAGCCCATGCCTTCGCGCCCAGTAAGTAGCAAAAAGACCCAATACAGGCCCCATAGGCATAAGTACCCAGCCACAGCACCCCATAAAGCATCGGGCAAGCTGACTACTAGCCCCCAGCTATTACAGATTAAACCTAACCACAGCAAAGGCAGGGTTAACTGATCGGGTAACAACTGGTGATCAAAATCAATAAAGGTTAGTGCTACTAGCGTGTACATTAGTAATAGGCTCACCATTGCCATAGGCGTAACACCTAACTGCCATACCATATAGGCGCCCAATAATCCGGTTAGGGCTTCCACTATGGGATAGCGTTTGGCAATGGGGGCGTTGCAATGGGCGCAACGTCCACGTAACAGCAAATAACTGAGTAGGGGAATATTGTGCCAAGGTTTGATGGCAGTCCCACAGTGTGGGCAATGGGAAGCTGGCCAAGCTAAAGCGGCAATGGCGGATTTGTCTATGGCATTATCGGAACTATCGTTATCAGAGTCTAAAAGAGCCTGAGCCTCTGCATGCCATTGTGTCTGCATAGCACGGGGTAGGCGGTAAATTACCACATTGAGAAAGCTACCCACAACCAAGCTCAAGATGCCTACAAAAAGAATTGTAAAGTTAGGCTCTTGCTGCAAGAACATCCACAGGGATGACAATGACATAGAATGTTCCATTTGTTTTAGATGGCCAAAAGTATAGCCGACTTTCCAATATCTGCCGAGGGTTAAGCTATAATTAAAAGGCAACTTAGCCAGAGTACGACTTGGTTTTTACATTTCAGCCTAATCATATGGCCAATGGCTTGCCTCAATCCCTAGGGCACAGTAGGGTATACCAATATTGGCGTTAAGCCCCTTTTAAAAACAGAGGTTCCATATGCAGGTTGATCAATTTTATATTAATGGTGAATGGGTTAAACCCTTAAGCAAGGACACCTTTGCCTTGGTAAACCCAGCCACCGAAGCTGTAATCCATCATATTCCATTAGCCAATAAAGCCGATGTAGATCGTGCGGTAAGTGCCGCTAAACAAGCCTTGGTTAGCTATTCGGAAACGACAGTGCAAGAGCGCATCGGTTGGTTAACTAATCTGCTAAATATCTATCGTGAGCGGACGGCTGATATGACAGATGCCATGATTAATGAAATGGGTACGCCGCGCAGCTTTACGGAAGCAGTCCAAACGCCATGTGGTGATGGCCATATTGAAGCTATGCTAGAAGTATTGGCGGACTTTGAATTTTCTCATACAAGTCCCCGTGGTGGCAGCACACTAAGGCATGAGCCGGTGGGTGTGAGTGTGTTGATTACGCCCTGGAATTGGCCTATTAATCAAGTGGTTGTCAAGGTCTTGCCAAGTTTAGCTGCGGGTTGTCCGTGTGTCCTAAAACCCAGTGAAGAGTCACCTCTATCTGCCTTATTATTTGCCAAAATGGTTCATGATGCGGGCTTTCCCGCGGGTGCGTTTAACTTAATTAATGGTAATGGTGCTGTAGCTGGCCACCATTTAACCAGTCACCCTGATGTTGATTTAGTATCCTTCACAGGCTCTACTCGTGCTGGCAAGTTAGTGCAAACTAATGCCATAGATACAGTTAAGCGAGTTGTGCTGGAATTAGGAGGCAAGGCACCTAATATTATTTTTGCTGATGCTGATTTGCCAGCCGCCATAGAGTTTAGTGCGGAAGGTTGTTTTAGTAACGCTGGCCAAACCTGTGATGCGCCGACTCGTGTGTTAGTTGAACGCAGTATCTATGAGCAGGTAAAAGCAGGTCTAATTGAGGCCACCAATAACACGCAGGTTGATGATCCCCAAAAAACTGGTGACCATATTGGCCCCGTCGTTAATCAGCGCCAGTTTGCACAGATACAAAGTATGATTCAGCAAGGCATTGACGAAGGAGCTGAATTATTGGCTGGGGGTGTCGGCCGTCCGGATGGTTTAGAACAAGGCTATTATGTGCGACCAACCTTATTTGCCGTAGATCACACCATGACTATCAATACTGAGGAGATCTTCGGTCCAGTATTATGTATAAGCGTCTTTGATACGGAAGAAGAAGCCATTCGCATGGCTAATGATACGGTTTATGGCTTGGGTGCCTATATACAAACTACGGATTTAGAAAAGGCCCAGCGGGTGGCAAAACGTATCCGGGCTGGCAATATATCTATTAATGGTGCGGCCTATGATTATGACGTACCCTTTGGTGGTATGAAACAATCCGGTAATGGGCGTGAGAATGGGCTTTATGGTTTACATGATTTTCTGGATATTAAAGCCATTACCATATAATCAAGAACACTAGCCGATTTGGTTTATAGCAAGTCTTCTATGGCGCGGGTAATGTTCCAAGAATTAGGGTCAACCCAATGGGAGAATTTACTCACCACTTCACCTTGCTGGTTGATTAGATACTTATTAAAGTTCCAGCCCGGTGCTTTAGTTTGTGCGGCCAAATGCTGAAAGATAGGATGTGCCTCATCCCCTGTGACCGGTATTTGCTCGGTCATCAGAAAACTAACCCCAAAGTTGTAATAGCAAATACGGGCCGCGGCTTCAGCGCTTTTGGCAGCCTGATTAAAACTATTCGATGGGAAACCTATAATCACTAAGCCCTTATCTTTATAGTTTTGATACAGCTCTTCTAAGCCACCGAATTGATGGGTAAAACCACAATGACTGGCCGTATTGACCATTAAAACTGGTTTGCCTTTGGTGGCTTCACACAGACTAATCATATCTGGGTCGTGAAGTTTCTTCAGGCTATGGTCTAACCAGGGAGCGCAATTTTCTTCAGCGTTGCTAACGCTGGCCATGAACAAAGTGCCGATAAATAAAATAATTTTATACAAAGCATTCACCCAGATTTGAAACCCAGTTATCTGAAACAATAGGCGGGAATAGACAACCGGTAGTTGGCATAGGCGCATATATTTACATAATTCTGAGCGAATTCGCAAATCCTTGCTTAATTTTACATATCTTAGGGGCTTAAAAGGCCACTACAGATTATGTTTAGCTAATTAAAAAGCTTTAAATATTAAGACAATACCAGACGCCAATAAGAGATAGCGACACCAATTTACAAATTGAGATTGGCTTATATAGCCTTGTATCTTTTTTCCAGCCCAGGTGCCAAATAGTGCAATGGGAAATAACATTATGGAATAGTAGACAGTGGTCAATTGCCATTCACCACTGGCAATATAAGGCACTAGCTTTGTCAGGTTGACTACACCAAAGAACACCCCTGAGGTAGCTAGCCAAACCATTTTAGGTAAGTTGATAGCAATTAAATACATACTAATTGGTGGGCCACCAGCGTGAATTACCGTCGAGGTAAAGCCAGAGATAGTCCCCCAAATATAGGCCCCACCGGGAATACTGCCCAATACCGGCGCCAAGCTTTGCCACAGGGCAAAAATAATACAAAGTATACCTAACACTAATCTCAAGATTTGGTCATCAAGGCGATTAAGAAATATACCCCCAATAATAATCCCTACTAAAGCTGCAGGAAGTAGATTTCTTAAGATTGCCCAATTGGTATGATGTCGATAATACTGAATGGTTTTCACATCCATCATGAGCAGAATGGGCAACATTAGAAACACTGACTGAGAAACAGGCAGCCACAAAGCTAGTAAGGGCACTGCAAGAGCCCCACCGCCAGCGGCAAAACCTGATTTGGAAATGCCCGTAAGGGTAATGGCAACAAATGCACTAAGCCAAAATAAGGGATTGCCAAGATCGAGAAGCATGGCCTTATGCTCTATGGTGGAAAACAGCCACTATAGCATGTACATGTCGCTATACAAGCATGACAATCTATTGTCTTCAGCGTATGCTAGGCAGCAAATTAAGCTGCTGCCCTTTTTAATGATGAACAAAAAACTAGCCATTTACCTGACTAATACAGACCGCAGTGGTTGGGACAAACCCTATGCTCACTATGGGGTAATGCTAGCTGAGCTCCTTGGCCCACAACTGCCAGACTATACCATTGAATTTTTTGATCCAGTAATGGGCAACTTACCGCAAGTGCCTGAAGACTATGCTGGGGTCGTATTAACGGGTTCGGCGGCTAATGTCACTGAGCAAGAGCCATGGATGGAAGGCTTATATGAACATATTCGGCGCTTAGATAAAGCTAAGATAAAGCTGGTAGGGATTTGTTTTGGTCATCAGGTTATCGCCCATGCCCTTGGCGGTGAGGTAGGCCCCAAACAGCCGCAAGTGGGTATGGAAAAAATAACTGTGCAGCAACCATTAGACTGGATGCAACCGTGGCAGCCAGATATATCTTTATTGTGTGGTAATTTTCAGCAGGTGCAGTCCTTACCTGATGGATTTCAGATATTAGGCTCACAAAGCCAATGCAAAATTGCCCTGTATGCCAAAGATAAGCATATTTTAGGCTGTCAGTACCATCCAGAGTTTGAGCCGGAATATATCGGAGTATATGCTGATTATGTGTCTGACAAGCTTGGTCCTGAGCTAACGCAATATGCTCATAGGCAGCTCCAAGGGCAGCATGATGGACTTTTAATGGGTCAGTGGATAGCTAACTTTTTGCAACACTAAGGCAGTGGTAATTGTTGCTTTAGTTTAAACAGTGGTTAACCAGCCATGGGGGTCATCTGCTAAGCCCCACTGAATATCATTAAGGGCTTTGCGGAGGTCGCGAGTGGTCTTGCCCGGTTGGCCACTGCCCACTTGGTATTCTTGGCCTCGATAGATCAAGGTGCCGACCGAGGTTAGCACGGCCGCTGTGCCAGAGAGCGCCGCTTCACAGCCAGGTTTGGCAGCACGTTCCAATAACTCTTCAACACTTAATTCACGTTCTTGTACGTCCATGCCCCGATCACTGGCTAGGGTCAGAATAGAATTACGTGTAATGCCATGCAAAAAGGACTCATCAAGGGCTTTAGTGATTACCTCATTGCCATCAAATAAGATAAAGTTAGCAGCGCCTGTTTCTTGCACATCACCATTTGGGCAAAACAAAACCTGATCAGCATTAAGATCCTGTTTGGCTTTCATTATGGGGCCTAGGGCACTGGCGTAATTACCACCACTTTTGATCATGCCCATATGGGGTGCACAGCGCATGCCCTCTTCGTTAAGTAATACCCGCAAGGCAACTTCACCACCGCCAGAGAAATAATCACCCACTGGTGATAATAAAACATATTGTACGGATGTGGCGGAAGGTGCAGCGGCTTTGCCTACAGCAGGGTCTGTGCCCATATGGGTAGGGCGAATATAAAGCGAGCCAGGGGCATCAGGTACTTGATCAGCAAACTTAGCTACGGCATCGATAATCATTTGTTGGGTTAAATCAGTATCAAGGGCCGGCAGATGCAGCATATCGCTACTTTGGGCAAAGCGTTTGATATTTTGGTCTAAGCGGAAAATTTTGACACTGCCATCGGGATGGCGAAAGGCTTTCAGACCTTCAAAACAAGTGCTTGAGTAATGCAGTACATGAGCGCCAGGGTGTAATGTGAGGCTATCGCTAGGAACAAACTCTGGATTAGTCCAGCCGTCGCCGTTATTCCAGCTAATTGTCATCTCATCAGTAAAAACAGTACCAAAGGCCTTCATAAGGGCAAACCTCAATTTATTTTGTTTTGCTAGGCGATATTATTTTTTGGGCTTTTAGCCATCAACCACGCATTGTATAGCAGAAGTGGTTAATAAGTTAAGGTTAGGAGGGAATGTAGGCGAAAAAAACGCAAGATAAGGCTAAAAACTGTCACTTTTTCGTTTAACTTACCTGATAAACCACAAACTGCCTGTCCCAGCTACCCATGCGGGTTTGTTCCAGAGCCAATAATTTATCTTGGTAATCTAACTGAGCTAGGACATAGCCATCAAATTCATTAAATTGGATGCCTTTACTTTTTAAGCGTTGGGCAAACTCAGCTTCGATAAAAGTAAATTCAGCTTCTTCCTGATTGTAGACGCATACTAGATGTTCGCAGGGTTGGATTTCTTGCAGGTTATTCTCTAGTGCATGTTTGCAAATAGGGCAATGTATGGTTTGGTTGGCATTATGCAAATGGACTTGGGCAATAGGCGCAAGTTTGTTAAACAACATGGTAAGAACCTCTTTAATGAATCACGTTCATTATAAAAGGTGTTTTGCTTGCATAAGCTGATGATTGTTCAAGTCAGGTGAATATGCTTCAGCTTGTTGGCGTTAAGTTATGCCTGCTTACCCTGATTCCAGTTGATGCATTCTTCTAAGGTAATACCAGAACCACCAAAAATGTCTAAGGCACTGCCTATGGTCAGGTCGACCTTGCCAGCAGATAAGTCATTAACCAATTGTAAATCGTGCAAAGAGCGTGCTCCACCTGCATAGGTAACAGGTATTGTGCAGGCTTGGCCTAGCAACTTAACTAGGTCTTGATCAATGCCGCCTTGCAAACCTTCTACATCGGCACTGTGGATTAAAAATTCATCACAATAATCAGCTAATCGGGTTAAATTATCCGCATTAACCTCGGTACTAGTAACAGTTTGCCATCGATCCGTGGCGATAAACCAACTGTTACCTTTTTGTCGACAGCTTAGATCCAGAATAAGCCGTTCCTTACCGACAAGTTTATTCAGCTCGTACAGTCTTTCCCAACTAAACTCACCTTGCTCAAATAGCCAAGAGGTGACAATGACATGAGAAGCGCCGGCTTGGATATAATCTAGGGCATTAGCGGCATTCACCCCACCACCATATTGCAGGCCACCAGGCCAAGCCGCTAGGGCAGCTGTTGCTTGCTCTTGATTGCCACCACCCAGGGAAATGACATGGCCACCAGTCAGTTGGTATTGGCGATATAGATTGGCGTAATAGGTTGCATCTCTATCACTAACAAAGTTGGTTTGTGCGCCTTGATTATTGAGGCTACCACCAACTATTTGTTTTACTTGGCCATCATGCAGGTCAATACAGGGTCGAAACTGGGTCAAGGAAAGCTACCTTTGCCTAAGTTAGAAACAGCGCAAGTATACCATAACAGGGCTTCTAACCGCGCATTGGTAATCATAAAAAGCCGCTAATTTAGAACTGAAAACTGGGCTGGGGTATTGGAATTATGGTATCTTGAAAGCTGCCCATTTAACTAATCATAGTTACTAAACTAAGGTGAGAAATGAATGTATTGATTACCGGAGGCACTGGCCTAATTGGCACAGCCTTTATCAAGCAGTTCACTAATCTAAATATTACCGTGTTGGCCCGTTCCATTCCTAAAGCCAAGGCCATCTTGCCCGCACAGGTAGCATTAATTTCGAGTCTAGATCAGTTAACTAATTTAGATGATTTTGATGCCGTTATTAATTTGGCAGGCGAACCTATTATTGATAAGCGTTGGCGTGATAAACAAAAGGATATTATCTGCCAAAGCCGCTGGCACATCACGGAACAATTAGTGGCTTTGTTTGCCCGCAGTAGTAACCCTCCTAAAGTCTTTATTAGTGGTTCAGCCATTGGTATTTATAGTGATCGTGGGGATGATGAGCTGCCCGAAACAGCAGCGGTATCAGCCTGTGATTTTCCTTCTACCTTGTGTTCGACATGGGAACAAATAGCCAATAAAGCCTCACCATATACCAGAGTGGTTACCTTGCGCACGGGTATCGTGTTGTCCACCCAAGGCGGCGCTTTGAAGAAGCTACTATTGCCGTTTAAATGTTTTGTTGGTGGTCCCATTAGTCATGGCCAGCAATATATGTCATGGATCCATTACCAAGATATGATCCATGGGATCTATTTCCTCCTTAGCGCCGATAAAGTAAGTGGCCCAGTGAATATGGTGGCACCAGAGCCACTACCTAATCGCGTTTTCACCCAGACGTTAGCTGGGGTGTTAAACCGGTTTGCTATTATCCCTGCTCCTAAACTTATGTTGTGGTTGGGTTTAGGTGAATCATCCTGCTTGTTGGTTGATAGCCAGCGGGTAGTGCCACAGGTATTAATAAAGCATGGCTATGATTTTAAATTCAGTAATTTAAAAGCAGCGCTTAAGGACTTGTTAATCAAACAATAGGAATAGATATTATGCAGCATGCCAATATTGCTATTTTTGGTGCTTCCGGTGGTTTGGGGGCGGCTTTTGTTAGGTTCTTTGCCGCTGAGCCAACTAACACCGTGCATGCCTTTTCTCGCACGCAGGTGGACTTTGCTTTAGATAATGTTTATAGCCAGGCTATATATTTTCTTGATGAAGATGCCTTACAGCAAGTCGCGCTTAATTTTTCTGCTGACCAGCCTTTGGATTTGATTATTGTGGCCACTGGCTTATTGCATGATGGTGAATTACAGCCAGAAAAGTCCTTACGGCAGCTTAGTGTAGAAAACTTTGAAAAGAGTTTTCTGGTTAATACCATTGGCCCTGCCATGGTGGCCAAACATTTGCTGCCTAAACTATCGAAAGATAAACGCGCGGTATTTGCTGTGCTATCTGCACGGGTTGGCAGTATTTCGGATAACCGCTTGGGGGGCTGGTATGCCTATCGTGCCGCCAAGGCAGCCTTAAATATGTTGATTAAGAGCATCAGTATTGAAGTGGCGCGCCGCCAAAAGCAGGCGATTATTGTCGGTCTGCACCCTGGCACAGTAAATACTAAATTATCAGCGCCATTTCAGTCCCGTGTGCCCAGTGGTGGTTTGTTTACTACTGATTACGCTGTGCAACAACTTGCGACAGTGCTAGATGGCCTTGAGGTAGAGGATACTGGCAAGGTATTCGCTTGGGATGGCCAGCAGGTCCCAAGCTAGGCTAGAAGAGGCTTTTGTGAACGCGGCTAAACAGCCGCGCCTAATTTAGCAATTTTTAGCTATTGCGACCGCAGCACTTTTTAAACTTGCGACCATTGCCACATGGGCATGGATCATTGCGCCCCACTTTTGGTGCTAAGCGCGTAGTCGGCATAGCGGGCGGGCAACAGCTGGTATTTGTGCAGCGGCCAGTACTTTCTTCTAACTGACCCTTATGATTTGTTTCAGTCATGGGGTTTCCTATTTGGTTATTAGGCTTCTGGCATTTGTGAAGAATGATGCTCCACAATCAACCATTGCTCACCGTCCCAACGATATACAAAGGTGTAACGGGCTTGCACGACGGCACCGTCGGCAAAAGTAAAGGTATAAACACCAGAATTAATAGCTAAGTCGCCAAAAATACGGATATTGGCTTCGTCTATCTTACCAGCTGGGCCTTTGGCTAGGAAATGTACAAAGTAGTCTTCAATTTCTGCTGGATTATGCCGCACCTGATTAGAGACTGTGGGTAGGAGGATGCCGTCTTGTGCATATAGGGCGGCAACCTGCTTAGGATCTCTAGTTTGTAGTGCTTGATTCCAGTTATCGAATAGTGATGCAATTTCTTGCTGGCTCATGGTTATATCCTATTTGGAGCAATAATTATAAGATTTCAGAAGGCGTATTTTACCTTGGTTCCTAAAATCGAATCTACTCCTAAATAATAACCGTTTAGGCCGTAAACTTTTGGTCAATTACCACTGCGTTATGGGCGTGTAGGCTCTCTTGATGCTCTACTTTAAACCAATAGTCCTGCACATAATCTAGTGCTTCTAGACCAAATTTTATGCGCCGGGCAGCATCTTCACAAAACATTAGGTTCTCAGCGTTAAGTTTGGCAAAAGCTTGTTCATCAATACGCTTAACCGCTGTTTGCACAGGTGTGCCTATCATGGCTTCTAACTGCACAATAAGTGCCCCTAGATCAGGCCAGTTATTAGCACCAATGGCTAGGCGGATATAAGCATAGGAACGCTGGCTATGGGGGGTAGCCACAGCGCCAGCTTGGGATTGAATCCAATCCATTAGCTCAGCTTTATCAATGGTGTCACCTGGGAAGCTCTTATGGACGGCCTTGGCATAAAGTTGTTGGGCTAAAGAAGCAGAGCAAGGGCAGGTACTGGAATAAGCCACAGTGACTTCTAGCTCATAGCTATAGCCTTGATTATTTTTCTCAGCATGAATGATAATCGGGTATGACTGAAAACCACTCTCGTCACTGAGTAAAGCTGGCTTATTTAACATTAGGTCAAATGCCAGTTTGATCTTAGCTTGCTGGCTGATAGCGCCTTGGCTAGCCACCATGTTATCTAACAATTGATCAATATTCGCTTTATTGCACTCTAGCTCTGCTAAATTATTTAGCATTAGATGCAAGCGAGACATATGGATACCCTTGGCTTTGGGGTCAGCAAGGTTGACATATACGCCTGCCTTGGCAGAAGTAGAATAGGGTTTATTGCCCTTGCTTGGTATAGCAACGGGGACAGCGATATCTTCCATACCAACCCACTGCAAAGTGCCTGCTGTTTCAGCGTGTTTATCGGAAGTAACATCCGGAAGAGATTTTATAAACACTCATAACTCCTAAATTTCTGGTTTAGCATATGCCTTGGGCATAATTAAATTTTGTGGCCTTGCACAATCACTGCGTCTTGCTCGATATCGACGTTTAAGTAAAAGCAGGAAGTTCTGCCAGTGTGACAAGCTGCGCCTTGTTGTTCCACCTGACAAAGGATGACATCGCCATCACAGTCAAATGACATATTAAGCAATTTTTGGGTATGGCCACTGGTGTCACCTTTTACCCATAATTGTTGTCGGCTGCGTGACCAATAGGTAACTCGTTTGGTGGCTATGGTCTGTTTAAGGGCATCGAGATTCATCCAGGCAAACATCAATATTTCGTTGCTGTTGGCATCTTGGGTAATAACGGGAATCAGACCTTGCTCATTAAAAGCCAATTCATTAATGACGCTAGATAAGGCTAACGGTTCCTGACTGCTATGTTGTTCCAAGGCGGTAAAAAAGGTGCGCTTCATAATGCTATGGTCTGTTGTTAAGTGGTGCCATTCAGGTGTGTTTATTGTTCAGCTCTTCAGAAAGAATTTTATTTCGGCTTAGATGACCAATAATGGCAATGCCTTGGAGTTGGAATAGAAGTAATTGCTTAGAGCTTGGTTTGATATTAGGTAGTCTAAGGTAAATTTCGAACATGTTATAACATAACAATTTTTATGGGAAGAGCTAATTTAATCTCAACTAGCTTAGGGCACGAAAAATGACTTTAAATTGCCCTTTTTATGGGTCATAACATGCATAATTTTGCCAATAAACAAAAATCACATATACACTCGTTCACAACATAGTTATAGTCAGTGCTCAATAGTGGCAAACAGGTGTTGTTAATCTACTTGTAAGCCAAAAAATAATAAATACAGCTTTCGCTTTATTAAAAAGGTATACAGCCTTATGACTAGTGAGCAGTTTGCTAAGTTGTTACTTCTATCTCTAGTCTGGGGTGGCTCTTTTTTGTTTGCCGGCATGGCCGTTGAATATGTACATCCACTATGGGTGGTGACTGTCCGCGTCGGGCTGGCTGCCATCGTCATGCTATTGGTTCTACGCAGTCTTAAATTGTCTCTGCCAAATAAACCATCTATGTGGCTGAAATATATAGGTATGGGACTGCTTAATAATGTTATTCCCTTTAGTGCTATTTTCTATGCCCAAACCTATATATCCGTCAGTTTGGCATCGATCGTCAACTCTATGACCCCAGTATTTACCTTTATTGTCCTTGCTAGTTTCGGGGTTGAACGCCTGTCTGCCAATCGGGTGCTTGGTGCGTTAGTTGGCATTGCCGGCACGGCGCTACTATTTAGCCAAAATCTATCTTTCTCCGACAGCCTAAATATGGGCTTATTGTTAAGCTTAACTGCCGCCCTAAGTTATGCCTTTTCTGGCTTCTGGGCCAAGTTATTTTTCGCCAATCAAGCACCCGTTACTGCCTCTACCAGTCAATTACTCTGTTCTACAGTGGTGATGCTAATACTGGTGTCAGTATGGCAAATACCCTTACCAGAACAGACACCACCATTATCAATAATTGCTGCTCTAGTGGGTTTGGCCGTTATCTCAACGGCTTTTGCTTATGTGCTATTTTTTGATGTTTTAAATAAATCTGGGCCCAGTAATGCTAGTCTAGTGACCTTATTAATACCCATATCTGCCTGTCTATTGGGCTGGATAGTTATGGGGGATCAACTAACCCAAGTACAAATCTTGGGAGCCATTATTATCAGCTTAGGCTTGGTGATTATTGATGGCCGTTGGTGGCATAAAGTACGCTCTGTTATAAGTACTTCTGGTCCTAACTAAGGATCAAGCTACATAAGTTGTAAAAAAGATACGTTAGGCCTTAATAAACCACCATTAGTCAGTAGTTGTGGCTTTTATTTTGCGCATCCTTTTATGTAGCTCCTTTAACAAAAAATTTTTGTCATAAGGCTTGATTGATGACCAATTTTTGCTTTCCTGCCGAGTACGTCCGCAGCCTAAGCACCATCCTTTTGGCCCTGAGTAATCACATATATTGATACAAGGGCTTGGTTTGCGTTTCACTATCTGGCCTTGGTCAAAATCACACTAGCTAAAGCCCTTGTAGGACTTGCTCAACACTGGCTTCTAACTGGCGCAGGCGATTAAGTTCCTCAAATAGCCGATCTTCTAGATTTTTAAAATTAAGTGGCAGGGTACGCTGACAAATATGGTAGCCAGAGCCAATAGTTTTGTAGCCTTTCCAACTATTGATTCGCTTTGCTTCTAAAGCCAGAAATTGTTCGATAAATTCAGCTTGGGCCGGGCAATCTTCCTCTGCGTGCATACATACAGGGAAGGCTTTTTGTTTGATCTGTGGCCCTTCAATAAAGGTCTCAAAATGGATGCCACCTTGCTGCTGATTATGCCAACTTGATTTGTAGAGTTGCAGATAAGCACCGCGGTTATAGATTTCCCAGTCATCCTCAAACCAACTTGATTGCCGAAGCTTTTTTTCAAGATTACGGAAAATATTTTTTATATCTTTCATAATATCAGGCCATTTATTGAACTACTTACGCTTCTTCCCAGATAGGGAATGGGTCCTTAAGTGTTGCCCAATAGGCTTTGCCTTGCAATAGCTCGGCATCCGTTAATAGGCACTGATCGAGAGCCTCAATCATGGCAGCTTTATCTAAGCTTTGACCAATAAAAACCAGCTCTTGGCGCATATCGCCAAAGGGTTCCACCCACTGTTTCTCGATCGATTCCAAATATTCTTTATCTGTAGGCCAGCGGTTTTTCGGTGTCGCTTTCCAAAACATACCAGCAAAACCATAGCGCGCAATACCACCGGCTTGGCTCCATTGGCCAGCGAATTCAGGGCGCGTTGCCAGCCAAAAATAGCCCTTTGAACGAATCAGTTTGCCAAAGCGATCGGTACTGTGGAGTAGCTGATAAAACTTCTCGGGATGAAAAGGCCGGCGAGCTTCATAGCTAAAACTACCAATCCCATATTCTTCAGTTTCAGGGACATGCTCACCACGCATTTCTTTTAGCCAACCCGGTGCTAGTTGGGCGCGCTCAAAATCAAATAGGCCTGTACTTAAGACGTCATCTATATTGACCTGACCTTGAGCAATAGGGACGATTTTGGCATCTGTATTTAGGGTTCTAAGAATTGCAGTTAAACGATCAATTTCCGCTGGCTTAGCAAGATCCGTTTTACTAATTAGAATCACATCAGCAAATTCAACTTGGTCAACCAGCAAATCGGCGACACTGCGCTCATCTTCTTCACCCAATGACTCTTCCTTATCCTGTAAGTATTTAGCTTCATCATAATCCTTAAGGAAATTGATAGCATCGACCACGGTCACCATGGTGTCTAAGTTAGCGACATCAGATAGGGAGACGCCATCTTCATCAGCAAAGGTAAAGGTTTCTGCTACAGGTAAAGGCTCTGAAATTCCCGTTGATTCAATAACGAGGTAATCAAACCGGCCATCTTTGGCTAGTTTGGTTACTTCATCTAGAAGGTCTTCGCGCAAGGTGCAGCAAATACAACCATTACTCATTTCTACCAGCTTTTCTTCACTACGGTTTAGTGATACTTCATTTTTGACTATGGCAGAATCAATATTGATCTCGCTCATATCATTGACAATAACAGCCACTTTGCGGCCTTCGCGATTGTTTAAAATATGGCTAAGCACAGTGGTTTTACCAGCGCCAAGAAAGCCAGACAGAACAGTGACAGGTAGTTGATTCATAAGGGGACCTTGCCAATCTATAAAGAAGAAAATGAGGTGTTTGATGAAAATATTGTTATATTATAACATTATTTTTGTTGTTTTCTTGAGTGTACAACTATTTAACCCAATGCCTTATGGTTTATATAACTTGGCTGCTGAGTAAATGCTTCTAGATATAATAAAGTATCAGTATCCCTACCAATAACAGAGCTACCCAAAAAACCATGGTTTCCGTTGGCCATAACTGGGCAAAATAACCTTTGGGTTGGCCTTTTTCCTTATCGTAGGAATGATCAATAAGCTGTTTAATGGCGCCTTTTGCCCTCACCTCTAGCTTATTGATCGTGCCACTAATGGCCGCGTAGATTGGCACCACAAAGCTGGGTGCCCATTTCCGATACAGCCAATCCGCATCCAAATTAGTTGAAGGTAATTCGGGTGGGTATAGATGGCGTAAGTTAAGCCATACAAAGGCCATAGCTGAGAAGAATAATAACTGCAGTTGCGTCAGTACATGTGTTATATCATAGGGCTGATAAGTAGCTTCCCATGGTAATAACGCATATACAGTATGGGCAGGGAAGGTGCCAATCAACACACAAATAGTGGCAGCAATACCCATGGCTAAAAGCATATTCTTAGGTGGTTCCGTGGTGCGAATGCCGGAATCGTGAGCGAAAAAGGCAAAATACGGAATCTTAATACCGGCATGGTGGAATACTCCAGCCGCAGCAAACAAGAGTAATAGCCAGACTATGTCATAGCCCTCGGCAATCGCCGCGCTCATAATCATCGACTTAGAGACAAAGCCACTAAACAGTGGGAAGGCAGAGATAGAGGCCGCCCCAACAATACAGAGAATGGTGGTTTTGGGCATACTTTTATATAAGCCACCCAATTCTGAACCATTAATACGCCCTGTCATATGCAACACGGCACCCATAGTCATCATCAATAAGCCTTTAAAGATAACATCATTAAAGGCGTGGGCCACTGCGCCATTGAGGGCAAGTGAGGTGCCGATACCCACACCTACCACCATAAAGCCAATTTGGTTAATCATGCTGTAAGCCAATACCCGGCGGAAGTCGTTTTCGATCACCGCATAAAAAATGGGGAAACAGGCCATGACAATGCCAATCCACACCAGCAATTCAGTGCCTGGGAAGCCTCGGGCTAATGCGTAAACAGCTACTTTGGTGGTAAAAGAAGCTAAGAAAATAGTCCCCGTAGGCGTGGCTTCAGGATAGGCATCAGTAAGCCAGTTATGTACAAAAGGAAATGCGCATTTAATACCAAAGGCTATGAATATTAGCCAAGCCCCAAGGTTCATCATACCTTCATGGCCTAAACCAATTTCGGCAAAGCGCGCACTACCTGTTTGCTTAATCAATATAATGGCGCCAGCTAGTAGCAATACGCCTGATAGCACCTTGATTAGAATATAGCGCATACCCGCCCCATAGGCGCGGTCAGTGCGTCTAGCCCAAATCAGAAATACCGAAGTAAAGGCCAACAATTCCCAAAATACAAATAGAGTCAGCAAGTCGCCGGCAAATACGGCACCCACAGCACTGGCAGCGTAGCTTAAACCAGACACATGTTGCAGAGTGTCTTTAAGATGCAGGGCATAGATAACCGCGATCAATGCCGCGAGGTGGAACAGATAACCAAACAGCATACTGAGTTTATCCACCCGCACTGGCTCAAGTGTATAGCCCATAAATTCCATAGTCCAATACAGGCCTGGTTCCATGGCAGTAAGCTGTAATGCGCCCCATATAGGCGTTAATAACATAATGGCACTGCGCAGATGACCCCGCAGCACTATGGCAGCAATAGCACCAATTAACAGGGGCAGAAAAGGCGGTAATAAGGGCAGGCTACTGATCATAGTAGTCTTCCTTTTTCATCAATACTTTACGCATAGCCTTGGCGATCAAGACCAGCACCACACAACCCACAAAACCATAGATGGCGTAAAACGCAGGTAACTGTTCCCAAGCATGATAAATATGTCTATGCACAATAAAGTCAGCCACTACCAACAGAATGCAGATGGCATAAAACACCTTCAATATCTTACTGATATTCTCAGGCTTATCGAAAAAATCTGGTTGCTGTTGATCATTTTTCATTTATGACAATCCTTTAGTATCCGTCGATACGCTCGGTATCAAATTGATTAAATCAATAATGGGCGGAGGATAAAAGAACAGCACCAAGCAAGCAGCCGTGGTCACGCCAAGGGCAATCAGCATGGGCAAGGGTGCCTCTTTGGTTTCTGACCATGACCATGGTTGTTGCCCCGCTTCGGTATTAAAAAAGGCCTTGATGGGAATAGGCAATAGATAGGCCACATTTAAT
>MDSZ01093954.1_pt1 | contig 120975 bp, 105 predicted proteins | sample 811201 | NCBI WGS metagenome assembly MDSZ01 (sample SAMN05326647, study PRJNA326480) | marine metagenome | isolation source: seawater | place: Indian Ocean: North | collected 2010
CCGCACTACCATGGCTGATGATGCTGATCAGCTTCCTGCTGGTGATCACCTACATCCCGGCCGTGTCCATGGCCCTGCCGAACTGGCTGGGCATGAGCTGAGCCCGATAGAACGCTGCTACTTCGGTACCTCGTGTACCCACTCCGCCCGGCCCTAGTGCCGGGCTTTTTTTGGCCTGCCATCGCCCGACACAGTCGCCGCGATTGCCACACGGCCTGCCTCCATCTCGCGTAAAGTCGCGACACCCCGACCAAGGAATCCCGAGCATGATCCGACGCAGCCTGAAATCCGTGGTGACCACCTGGCTCACCGGCCTGCTGGCGCTGCTGCCACTGGTCCTGACCATGGCCCTGCTGGCCTGGATCTTCAGCCTGCTCAACCGTCTGGTCGGCCCGTCGACAATGATCGGCCAGCTGTTCGCTGCCCTAGGCCAGCCCTTCTCCAGCAATGGCTACATGGCCTGGCTGCTCGGCAGCCTGGTCCTGCTGGCCAGCCTCTATCCGCTGGGACTGGCCGTACAACTGGGCCTGCGCCGCCCCCTGGCGTGGCTGTTCGACCACACGCTGCGCCGTACCCCGCTGATCGGCAACTTCTACAACCTGGCCGACCGCTTCGTCGGCCTGCTGGACAAGAGCAAGAACCCGGACATCACCACCATGGCGCCGGTATGGTGCTTCTTCGGGGGTGACGGCGTGGCGGTACTCGCCCTGCGCCCCAGCTCGGAAACGGTGGAACTGGAAGGACGTGCCTACTGCGCGATCCTCGTGCCGACCGCACCGATTCCGGTGGGCGGCGGTCTGCTCTACGTGCCTCAGGAGTGGGTTCGCCCGGCGGACATGGGCGTCGAGCAGCTGACCAGCATCTACGTCTCCATGGGCCTCACGCCACCCGGCAAGCGCACGGCCGAGTCCGCCACGCCAGGCAGCCGCTAGACCAGAGGCAGGCTGGTGGTGGACTTGATCTCCGACAGGGCGACGATGGAGTTCACCTCCTGGATACCCGGCACCAGCGACAGCTTCTCGAAGAAGAAGCGCTCGTAGGCCTCGATGTCGCGCGTGACGATACGCAGCATGAAGTCCACCGCCCCCATCAGCACGTGGCACTCCAGCACCTCGGGAAACTCGCGCATGGCTTCGGCGAACTCGGTGAGGTTGGAGCGGCCATGGGCATTCAGCTTGACCTGGGCGAACACCTGGGTGTGCAGGCCGATCAGCTTGCGATCCAGCAGGGTCACCTGCTTGCGAATCACCCCCTCTTCCTTGAGGCGCTGAATACGACGCCAGCACGGCGACTGCGACAGACCGATACGCTCGGCGATCTCGGCCGTGGACAGGCCGGCATCCTCTTGCAGCAGCGCGAGAATGCGCTGGTCGTAGGCATCCAGGTCGATGGACATAAAAATTCCCCAATCACTCAATACTGAGGAAACTCTATCCACATAACCGGCAAAATGACAGAAAACAAGGCAGAACTTTTGCCGCCGCAAGGGGGAAACTTAGGCAAAACCTGCCCCGAGTCGCCACCATGCCTGATACCACACCGTTCCCCGCTGTCCACCATCGCCGCGATCCCTGGCAGGATCGCCCGGATGCCTGCGTCGAATACCAACTGCGCACCGACGCAGAAGCCGACGTGCTGTGCCGCCTGCTCGGCCTGTTCGCCCAGCTGCAGCTGCTGCCCGAGGCGCTGCAGGTCCAGCGCCAGCAGGACGATCTGCATGTCAGCCTGCGCCTGCAAGGCCTCTCGCCCCATCGCGCTGGCGTCCTGGCGCAGAAGCTGCGGGGCCTGGTCTGCGTCTGGCAGGTGACCTGGCAGCACCTGGATCACAACCTGGTGACGGAGGTCGCCTGAAGCGGGCGCTCGATCACGCCTGGCCCTTCGCCCTTCTGCAGCTTTTCGGGCATCCTAGTTCGGCTAACCTTGTTCAGGTCGACCTCTAGGAGCCCTCATGTCCGCCTTCACTGCCACCGCCCCTGATCGCGTACTGGACCTTGGCGACCTGCTGCGCGAACTGGTCGCCCATGGCCGGGTCGACCAGGACGTGGCCGAGCAGTGCCTGGCGATCCGTCGCAGCTCGCTGAACAACAACCAGCACCCGCTGGAGTTCCTCGCCGCCCAGCAGGTCGACGACCTGACACGGCCGGGCAAGAAGCTCGACCTGGAAACCCTGACCGTGTGGCTGGCCAACTTCTCCGGGCAGCCCTATCTGCGCATCGACCCGCTGAAGATCGACGTGCCGGCGATCACCCCGCTGATGTCCTACGCCTTCGCCCAACGCCACAAGATTCTTGCCGTGGCGGTGGACAGCGAAAGCGTCACCATCGCCAGCAGCCAGCCGCTGGTGCACAGCTGGGAAGCCAACCTGGTGCACGTGCTCAAGCGCCCGATCAAGCGCGTGGTGGCCAACCCTGCCGACATCCAGCGCTTCACCACCGAGTTCTATCGCCTCGCCCGCTCGGTCAGTGGCGCCAATGCCACCGACCAGAAGGTCAGCGGCGTCGGCAACTTCGAACAGTTGCTCAGCCTCGGCGCCCAGGACCAGGAGCCGGACGCCAACGACGCGCACATCGTCAACATCGTCGACTGGCTGTTCCAGTACGCCTTCCAGCAGCGCGCCAGCGATATCCATATCGAGCCGCGCCGTGAACAGGGCACCGTGCGCTTTCGCATCGACGGCGTGCTGCACACCGTCTACCAGTTCCCTGCCCAGGTCACCATGGCGGTGGTCAGCCGCCTGAAGAACCTGGGGCGAATGAACATCGCCGAGAAACGCAAGCCGCAGGACGGCCGGGTGAAGACCAAGACCCCGGACGGCAACGAGGTGGAACTGCGCCTGTCGACCCTGCCCACCGCCTTCGGCGAGAAGATGGTGATGCGTATCTTCGACCCCGATGTACTGCTGAAGAGCCCAGACCAGCTGGGCTTCTCGCCGGACGACCTGCGCCGCTGGGAGAGCATGACCAGCCAGCCCAACGGCATCATCCTGGTCACCGGCCCCACCGGTTCGGGCAAGACCACCACGCTGTACACCACACTCAAGCAGCTGGCCACCGAAGAGGTGAACGTCTGCACCATCGAGGACCCGATCGAGATGATCGAGGGGGCCTTCAACCAGATGCAGGTGCAGCACAACATCGACCTGAGCTTCGCCAGCGGCGTGCGTGCCCTGATGCGTCAGGACCCGGACATCATCATGATCGGCGAGATCCGCGACCTGGAAACCGCCGAGATGGCCATCCAGGCCGCGCTCACCGGCCACCTGGTGCTCAGCACCCTGCACACCAACGATGCCCCCAGCGCCATTACCCGCCTGCTCGAACTGGGCGTGCCGCACTACCTGCTCAAGGCCACCGTGCTCGGCGTCATGGCCCAGCGCCTGGTGCGGACCCTGTGCCCGCACTGCAAGGCACCGGTGCAACTCGACGAAGACAGCTGGAGCGGCCTGACCAAGCCCTGGAGCTCACCGCTGCCGAGCCATGCGCAACGCGCCGTGGGCTGCCTGGAATGCCGCGAGACCGGCTACCGCGGGCGCGCCGGGGTGTACGAAATCATGCTGATCAACGATGCCATCCGCCCGCTGATCAATGCCGACACCGACCTCACCGCCCTGCGTCGCGCGGCGTTCAAGGACGGCATGCGCAGCCTGCGCCTGTCCGGCGCGCAGAAGGTCGCCGCCGGGCAGACCACGATCGAGGAAGTGCTGCGCGTGACGCCGCAGAGCGAGCAACGCTGAAACCTCGAGCGCGCTCGCTGCACGCCCCGCGTCGTCACGTCGCACTGTGCGGCCGTTCACCTGGCAGCGCTTGCCAGCCAGGTGCTGCCAGGCACTGAGAAGGGGTCGGCGGCAATCCCGCAGCGGCTATGCTTAGATGCGGAATAGGCGCGGCGCACCTTGCCAGCGCCTGCACAATGTATGCATGAGGGAGATCGCATCATGGAAATCGGTGGCGTCCTGCTGCTGTTCGTCGGCCTGGCTGTGGCCATCGTCTACATGGGCTTCAAGGTGGTGCCGCAGGGCTCGGAATGGACGGTGGAACGCTTCGGTCGCTACACCACGACGCTGAAGCCCGGCCTCAACATCATCGTGCCGGTGATGGACCGCATCGGTCGCAAGCTGAACGTCATGGAGAGCGTGCTGGATATTCCGCCGCAGGAAGTGATCAGCGCCGACAACGCCATCGTGCAGATCGACGCCGTGTGCTTCTTCCAGGTGATCAACGCCGCCCAGGCGGCCTACGAGGTCAACCACCTGGAGCACGCCATCCGCAACCTGGTGATGACCAACATTCGCACCGTGCTGGGCTCGCTGGAGCTCGATGCCATGCTCAGCCAGCGTGACGCCATCAACGAGCGCCTGCTCAAGACCGTGGACGAGGCCACCGCTCCCTGGGGCATCAAGATCACCCGCATCGAGATCAAGGACATCAGCCCGCCCGCCGACCTGGTGGAGGCCATGGCCAGCCAGATGAAGGCCGAGCGCCTCAAGCGCGCGCAGATTCTCGAGGCCGAGGGCGCACGCTCGGCCGCCATCCTCACCGCCGAAGGGCACAAGCAGGCGGAGATTCTTCGCGCAGAAGGCGAGCGCCAGGCCGCGTTCCTCGAAGCCGAAGCCCGTGAGCGGGCCGCGCAGGCCGAAGCCGAGGCGACCCGCGTGGTGTCCCAGGCCATAGCCGCCGGCAACGTCCAGGCGGTGAACTACTTCGTGGCCCAGAAGTATGTCGAGGCCCTGGGCCAGCTCGCCTCCGCCAACAACAGCAAGGTGGTGCTGATGCCGCTGGAGGCCAGCCAGGTGATCGGTGCCGTCGGCGGCATCGGCGAAATCGTCAAGGCCACCTTCGCCAGCGACGGCTCTGCAGAGAAGCGGAGCTGAGGCATGATCCAGTACCTGCAAAACCTGTCGTTCTGGGACTGGCTGGCCCTGGCCACCATCCTGCTGATCCTCGAAGTCTTCGGTGCTGGCGGCTACCTGCTGTGGATCGGCCTCGCGGCCGCCTGTGTCGGTGTGCTGACCTACCTGTTCCCGGCGCTGCCGTGGGTCTGGCAGTTTTTTCTGTTCGGCCTGCTGGCCATTCTCACCGCAGTGGTCTGGTGGCGCCGCCAACGCAGCCCCCTGCCCCCCAGCGATCAACCCGGCCTGAACCGGCGCGGCAGCGAGCTGCTCGGGCGGCGCTTCGCCCTGCACGAGGCGATCATCGACGGACGCGGCAAGATCAAGGCCGGCGACAGCCTGTGGCTGGTCAGCGGCCCCGACCTGCCAGCCGGCAGCCCGGTCAAGGTCGTGGCCCAGGAGGGCGTGGTCCTGAAAGTGGAACAGGACGCAGCCCGCGAGGCCGTCCGCTAGCCAAGGCGGCCGGCCATCGCCACCACGGAACCTGTGGCTCCTGATGCCACTCTGAATGAGTGTGCCTAATTCACAGGAGCTTCATCATGCGAGCAATAAGCCGGGCCGCCATGGCATTGAGCGCCTTCCTGATTGCCCAGAGCGCAGCCGCGGATGGCCTGCTGCGTGACATTCTGTCCTCGGGCGCGACCACCGCGTCGACCTACCTGACGTTCAAGGACCGCAAGCTGGTCGCTGCCGCAGAGGAGGATGCCAGCAGCTTCGTCGCCAGTGCCGGCGAGATTCGCGGCCCGCACCTGGAGGCCGCGCTGCAGCAGCTGCGCGCAGGCAACCCCGAGCTGCAGGACGCCGACGACATGGCGCTGGCCAGTGCCATCCTGGCGTCCTCGGCGGCTCCGCGCGACACCCGCACAGCCATTCCCGCCGAGTAACTCGCGCCCATAAAAAATGCCCGTATCCGGAAGATACGGGCATTTTCTTGAGCGCGGCTCGGGACTACACAGCTGCAAGGCTTCCCGAGCGACTCAGACCTTACATCAGCGGCAGGGTGTAGCTGACGATCAGGCGGTTTTCATCGATGTCGTTCGCGAAGTTGGAGCGAACGGTGGCGTTACGCCAGCGAACACCCAGGTTCTTCAGCGCGCCTTCCTGGAAGACGTACATCAGCTCGGTGTTGCGCTCCCACTCACGACCTTCGGAAACGCCACGGCCGCGATCGACGTTGTCGCCGGTCAGGTAGCGGGTCATGAAGGTCAGGCCCGGGATACCGATCGAGGCGAAGTTGAAGTCATAGCGCGCCTGGTAGGACTTCTCGTCCTTGTTGGCGAAGTCGCTGATCTGCACGTAGTTGACCAGGAACGGGTCGGTACCGTTGATGTAGGCGAAACCGGTGTCGCCGCTCATCTTCTGGTAGCCCAGACCGAAGGCATGGCCGTCCAGCGAGTAGGTAACCATGGCGCCGAAGGCCTTGTTGTCCACGTTGCTGCGATTGCCGTCATCGGTGGAGCGGGCGAAGCGCACGTCGGTCTTCAGGCTCTGCTTGTCGCCCAGCGGCAGAACGTGCACGGCGCTGAAGGAGTGCTGCTTGTACAGCTCGTCCAGGTTGGAGTAGTAGTAGCCGGCCGTCAGCTCCTTGGTCAGCTTGTAGGTGCCGCCGACGAAGTCGAACGAGTCGGCGGTGGCGCCACCAGAGGTGGTGATACCACGGCGACCGCCGCTGGTGATGGCGATGTCTTCGTAATCACCGGAGTTACGGTGGTTGACCTCACGCACGTGAGCGGCTTCCAGCATCAGGCCGTCGATTTCCTGGGAGACCAGGTGACCGGCTTCGAATACCTGGGGCAGCAGACGACCGTCGCTGGAGGCGATGGCGGCGTTCTTGAACTGCATCTGGCCAACGCGCAGGGTGCTGTTGGAGACCTTGACCTTGGCGGCTACAGCCAGGTCCGAGTAGTTGTCCTGCGAACCACCCGAGCGGTCCGGAACCAGCAGACCGCTACCAGCGGTACCGTCACCGGAATCCAGCTTGAAGCCGAACATGCCGATCGCATCGGCACCGAAGCCCACGGTACCTTCGGTGAAACCGGAGTTCATGCGCAGAATGAAACCTTGGGCCCACTCGTCCTGCTTGGACTGGCTCGGGGCCGGAGTGTCGCTGTTGCCCTGACGGAAATCGCGGTTGAAGTAGAAGTTGCGCGCTTCCAGGCTGACCTTGGTATCGCCGACCAGATCGGCGAAGGCCACTTGGCTCAGGCCCAGGGTGCTGGCGGCTACGGCCAGTGCCAGGGAGGTCTTTCTCATTATGTTTCTCTCCAGTGTGTTTTGAGTTGACGCATCGTCCGACGCAGGCTTCGGCACGAAGAGGCAGGTCGGAACGAATAGGGCAGACGCAACCGCGAGCCAGGGTGCGACAACGACCTGGCTCGAGCGGGTACGTGAAAAATTCAGGTGGTACAGAACAACGGCGAACGCAGGACAGCGGCCGAACTGAGGCAGGCAGAATGGTGCATGGTTGGCTTCTCTCGTCGTTGTTATTTTGCGCCGACATCCCGCCGGCATCTCGCGGGGCCTACGCAGATAGCGTGCCAGATCGTGAAAACACCTCAGCAAGCTATCTAGAACAGTAGGTTACATTTTTTCTGCAGGTCAGTGACCATTTAGTCACAGGGATCTACAGGCAAGTTTCCGCTCACCACGACAGCCAATCAGGCGGAAAACCGCCAAGTCATCAGCCGACCACGATCTGATTCTTGCCCTGGCGCTTGGCCAGGTACATGGCCGCATCGGCACGCGCATAGAGCGCGTCAAGGCTGGCATCGGCCGCCAGCAGGCTGGTCAGTCCCTGGCTGACCGTGATGCGGAAGCTCGTCCCTTCGTGCTGGAAGCCGAGGCGTTGCACCTCGCGTTGCAAGCGTTCGGCCACCTGCAGTGCGACATCCGGCTCACAGCCCGGGAACAGCGCGGCGAACTCCTCACCGCCGATGCGCCCGAACAGGTCGCCACGCCGCAACGCGTTGCTGCCACAGTGCGCCAGGCGCCGCAGGACATCGTCGCCGGTCTGATGACCATAGTGGTCGTTGATCTTCTTGAAGTCGTCGAGATCGAGCAACAGAAAGGCCAGCGGGCTGCCGAACTTGCGGGCGTGTTCGAACTCACGGCGGGCACATTCGAAGAAATGCCGGCGGTTGCTGCTCTGGGTCAGCACGTCGGTGGTCGCCAGACGGTGCAGCTCGCCTTCCAGGCGCTTCTTCTCGGTGATGTCCTCGGCAATGCCGACGATCACCGGCCCCTGCTGCTGCCTTCCCCTGGGGCTGACGAAGCACTTGTCGCTGAGCCAGCGCAGCTGGCCATCGGCACGGATGATGCGGTACTCGCGGCTCTCCACGGCCCCGGTATCCAGCACCTTGGCCAGGCTCTCGGCCGCATAGTCGACATCGTCCGGGTAGATGCTGTTGCGCCACTCGCCGTAATCCGCCAGCAGCAGGGCGGCCGAGCGGCCGAAGATGCGTTCATAGGCCGGGCTGACGTAGATCATCCGCTGCTCGTTCCAGTCGAACGCCCAGAGCACGGCATTGACGCTGCCGAGCAGGCTGCTGAACAGCTGCTCGCGCTCGCCCAGGCGCTCGACCTCGGCGCGGCTATGCAGCAGGGCCAAGGTCAATTCTTCCAATTCGGAAACAGCGTTGCCTTCAGCATCCATTACAGCAGCCATCCCTTCCCTCGCGTCGCATTGAAATGATCATAGTGCGAGTTCTTGGACAAAAACGAAGGCCCGCCGTTCGGCGGGCCTTCGTGTGTAACGAACGGCGCTCAGGCAGCCACGCCGGCCGGGCGCAGCGAGTAGGTCTTGAGCTGCTCAGCGAAGTCACGCAGCGACTGGATGCCACTGGCCTCGGCCTCGTGCACCCACTGCTTCATCGCCTCCAGCATGTCGTGGCCGTTGCTGCTGGTCTTCACCCAGATCTGCTGCAGGGCCAGGCGCTTCTCGTAGATCACCTTGAGCGCCTGACTCTGCGCCAGCATGTCGGCGATGCGCGCGTGGTGCTGCTCTTCCAGCAGGCTCGGCTCACGCGAGAGCAGGCGCTTGGCGCGACGGAACAGGTGACGAACGGACTCGTCGGCCTTGGCCACCTCCTGCTTGACCAGCGGTGCGATGACCAGCTTGCGGTACTGCGCCATGATCTGGAAGCGGTTGTTGAGGATGGCCATGGCGGTGTCCATGTCCAGACTCCCCTTGCCCTCGACCCGGTGGGCGATGGGCGCGACGCGCTGCACCTTGGCCAGCCCGAACAGACTGAACAGCCGGATCCAGGCCCAGCCCATGTCGAACTCCCAGGCCTTGACCGACAGCTTGGCGCTGTTCGGGTAGGTGTGGTGGTTGTTGTGCAGCTCCTCGCCGCCGATCAGGATGCCCCAGGGCAGCAAATTGGTGGCGGCGTCGCGGCATTCGAAGTTGCGGTAGCCGACTGCGTGGCCCAGACCGTTGATCACACCAGCGGCCCAGACCGGAATCCACATCATCTGCACCGCCCACACGGTCATGCCGAGCACGCCAAACAGGGCCAGGTCGATGATCGCCATCAGGGTCACGCCGCCGATCGGGTAGCGGCTGTAGACATTGCGTTCGATCCAGTCGTCCGGGCAGTTCTTGCCGTAGATACGCAGGGTTTCCTGGTTCTTCGCCTCTTCCTGGTAAAGCTCGGCGCCCTTGCGCAGTACGGTGCCCAGCCCCTTGATGACCGGGCTGTGCGGGTCATCGGCAGTCTCGCACTTGGCGTGATGCTTGCGGTGAATCGCGGTCCACTCGCGGGTGTTCTGGCCCGTGGTCAGCCACAGCCAGAAACGGAAGAAATGCTTGAGCGCGGGGTGCAGCTCCAGTGCACGATGCGCCGAATAGCGGTGCAGATAGACCGTGACGCTGACGATGGTCACGTGCGTCATCAGCAGGGTCACAGCCACCAACTGCCAGACCGAAAGGTCGAGTAAACCGTTGTACCACATGGATGCTGTTGCCTCTTGATAGGGAAACACGGTTTGTCCTACAAGAACGAACCTGATCGCATTATCCCTGACCCAGGCCAGAAAACCAGTTGGTCTTTTAGATAAGAATGTTTCAGCCCCACCCCATCTATACTGCCCACCATTTGAAGGGAGCTTGACCTGCACCCCATGCGTATCGACTTTGCCGCCCTGCGTCTGACCCTGGTCTACCTGCTGCTCGCAGGCGCCTGGGTTCTCCTGAGTGACCAGTTGCTGGCGGCACTGGGCCTGTCCGTGGCGCAGCAGGAGCGCCTGCAATCACTCAAGGGACTGTTCTTCGTCCTGCTGACCAGCGCCCTGCTCTACCTGGTGCTGTACCGCCACGCCCAGCGGCATCGCCGCGCACGGCTGGAGCTGGCGAGCAACGAGGAACGCCTGCGCCTGGCCCTCAATGCCACCCACGACGGCCTGTGGGACTGGGACGTGTCCAAGCGCCGGGTATTCTTCTCCGATGGCTACGCTGCGCTGCTCGGCCTGACGCCACAGGCCCTCGGCGATACCCGTGACGACTGGGCGGCGCGCCTGCACCCGGATGACCGTGAAGGTGCGATGCAGGCACTCAGTACCGAGTGGACCGATCAGCAGTACGAAAACATCTACCGCCTGCGGCATGCCGACGGCAGCTACCGCTGGATCCACTCGCGCGGCCGCTTGCTGCACGACGAGGATGGCCAGCCACAGCGCTTCATCGGCATTGCCAGCGATGTCACCCAGCAACGTGCCAACGATGACAGCCTGCGCCAGGCTGCTGCCGTGTTCGATGCCACTCAGGAAGGTGTGCTGGTCACCGACCCGGACCAGCGTATCGTCCATGTCAATCCGGCCTTCAGTCGCATCACCGGCTACAGCAGCGAGGAGATACTCGGGCAACGCCCCAATCTGCTCAACTCGGGGCACCACGACGCCAGCTTCTACCAGAGCATGTGGAACGCGCTGGAAAATCGCGGGGCCTGGAGCGGCGAAGTGTGGAACCGGCGCAAGAGCGGCGAGATCTATCCGCAGTGGCAGTGCATCCGCGTCATCCATGACGAACAGGGGCGCCTCAGTCACTACGTGGCGGTGTTCTCCGACATCAGCGCACTGAAGCGCTCGCAGCATGAGCTGGACTACCTGGCCCACCACGACCCGCTGAGCAACCTGCCCAACCGCCTGCTGTTCACCGAACGGGTCGCCCATGCACTGGAGCGCAGCAAGAGCGAAGGGTTGCGCGGCGCCGTGCTGCTGATCGACCTGGATCATTTCAAGCACATCAACGAGAGCCTCGGGCACAACGTCGGCGATGCCCTGCTGAAGGGAGTCGGCGAACGCTTGCTGCAGGATATTCCCAACGGCTGCACCCTGGCCCGCCTGGGGGGCGACGAGTTCGGCCTGCTCTCCGAGAACTGCTCCGCCGCGCCACAGGCTGCGGAGCTGGCACAACGCCTGCTGCGCTGCCTGGAAGCGCCCTTTCGTTTCGACGGACATGAGCTGTACATCGGCGCCAGCATCGGTATCGGCCTGTTCCCGGGGGAAGCCGACAGCGTCGAGCAGATCATGCGCAATGCCGACTCGGCGTTGTTCAAGGCCAAGAGCAGCGGCCGCGAGGGCTATGCATTCTATGTGCAGGAACTGACCGACTACGCGCGCCAGCGTGTCGAGCTGGCCAGCAGCCTGCGCCATGCTCTGGACAACCAGGAGCTGCGCGTTTACTACCAGCCCCTGCATGACCTGCGTGATGGTCACATGGTGGGCATGGAGGCACTGGTGCGCTGGCAGCACCCGCAGCGTGGCCTGGTGCCCCCGGCCGAGTTCATCCCGATGGCCGAAGAGAACGGCATGATCGCGGCCATCGACGCCTGGGTGCTGGAGCAGGCCTGCCGCCAGATGGTGAGCTGGAATGCCGAGGGCAGCTCGCTGCGCTTCGTCGCGGTGAACATCTCCAGCCGCCTGTTCAGCCGTGGCGAACTCGACCAGAAGGTGGCGCGGGTCCTGGCCGAAACCGGCCTTCCGGCTGGTCAGCTGGAGCTGGAGGTAACCGAGAGCGCGATCATGGAAGACCCTGATGCGGCCCTGCGCTTCCTGACCCGCTTGCGTGCCCTGGGCGTACGCCTGGCCATCGACGACTTCGGCACCGGCTATAGTTCGCTTGCACGCCTGAAACGCCTGCCGGTGGACAAGCTGAAGATCGATCAGAGTTTCGTCCGCGGCCTGCCCGAAGATACCGACGATGCGGCCATCGCCCGCGCCGTCATTGCACTTGGACACAGCCTGGGCCTGAAGGTACTGGCCGAAGGCATCGAAGCACCTCGTCAGGTCGAGTTCCTCCGCGAGCTAGGCTGTGACTATGGTCAGGGTTACCACTACGGCAGACCGCTACCGGCACAGCGCCGGACAGGCGACCACCCGGAAGGGCCCTCACCACACGACAGCCCATTCACGCCGAGGGATTGAGCATGCGGGTGCTGATACTGGAAGACGATCCATGGATCGCCGATCTGCTCAAGCAGATCGTCCAAAACCTGCACCCCAGCACACAGATCGAAAGCGTCACGCGGCTGGCCGATGCGCTCGACGCCTGGAAGCGTCAACCGGCCCAGCTGGTCATCGCCGACTGGAACCTGCCCGACGGCCCCGGCACCAGCCTGCTCGAGGTCGCGCACCGCAGTGACGCCAGCGTCCCGCTGGTGATGATTACCGCGCGCTCCGACCGGGACAGCGTGCTGCTGGCACGCCGGCTGGGGATAAACGCCTTCATCAGCAAGCCCTTTCAGGTGCCCAAGGTACTCGAGACCCTGCGCCCGCTGCTGTCACCGCAGCACGACGAACCCGCTGACGCCGCAGTGCCTGCCACAGGTGGCTTCCTGCCGTTTCTCGCGTGCCTGCCCAACAGCGCCCTGGACCTGCCCCTGCACGATGCCCTGCTCCAGCAGTTGCACAAGCCCGACCAGGCAGCGCAGGCACTGCAGGAGTACTGGCAGAACGATCCGGCGGTGCATGCCCGGCTGATCGCTGCCGCCAACAGCGCCGGCTACAACGCCAGCGGGCAACCCTGCATCAGCCTCCCGGAAGCGCAGCGCCGGCTCGGGCCAGGCACGGTGCTCAGCCTGGTTCAGGGGCTCGCGCTACGCCCCGTGGCGGCCCTGCAGGACGATGACCTCAAACGCCTGGGCGACGAGCAGTTCACCCAGGCCCGGTATCTGCGCCAGCGCATCGAGGAACTGTGCAAGAGCGCCAGGATCGACGCAGCGGCCATGAGCAGCGCTGCGTTGCTGCAACGCATGGGGGAGCTGGCGGTTCTGTACCAGGCACAGTGCTGGCGTCATGCCGGCCAGGCGCTGGATGACGAAACCCTGGGCAGCGCCCTGCAGCGCTGCAGTGGCGACCTGGCCAACCGGCTCAAGAGCCACTGGCGCCTGCCGACGCCGCTGCGCGAACTGATCGGCGCCTGCTACGCCCTGCCACCCGGCAACAGCAAGCGCGACCCGGTGATCATGCGCCTGGCCTGCGCGGAGCTGCAGGGTGGCAGCGAGCAGGAACTGGACCGTCTGTACCGGCTCGCCGGCATCGACAGGGGCACGGCCAGGTGAGGACGAACCCGCGGCCGATCCGCTGGATCGTCATCGGTGGCAGCCTGTGCCTGGCGATCCTCTTCGCCCTGCTCGGCCGCCAGGCGATGGTCGAACGCGAGGCGCTGTGGCAACTGCAGATGAACAAGCAGGCGGAGGCGCTGCGACTGGCCCTGCACAGCTCGCAGAAAGGCCTGCACGAACGCGCCCAGCTGCTGGCCGAGGCGATGGCTGCCGATGCCTGGGTGGTGGAACTGGTCCGCCAGGCATACAGCCTCGGCGACGGCAGCCCACAGCAACTGACCGACATCCGCAACCAGCTCTACACCCGCCTCGCACCGCGCTGGCGCAACCTGCAGCGCCAGCACAGTTTCCGCCTCTTCGTGCACCTGCCCCCGGGGGACAGGATTCTGCTGCGCGTGCATGACCCGCGGCACTTTGGCGACACCATCAGGCTCGTCCAGCCCCTGGTGGAAGACAGCCTGCGCGACGGCGACAGCGTGACCGGCGTCAGCTCCAACAACCTGGGCGACGTCAGCGTGCATGCCATGACCCCGCTGACCGTGGAGACCCAGGGCGGACCGAAGCAGATCGGCGTGCTCGAGGTGGCCATGAGCGTGCTCGCCACCCCCAGGGAGTTCGACCAGGAACTGGGCGGCGGAGTCGCCCTGCTGCTGCGCTCGAGCCAGCTGACCCACCGCAGCGGTGAAGCCTTGCGTGGCCTGACCAGCGACCCGCAGCAGTGGCAGGTGATCAGCGCCTCGCGCCCCCAGGCCATGCACTGGCAACGCAATGGTCTGCTGCCGACACCGAGCCAGGCCGATAGCCACGGCCTGCAGGAAGACGAAGGCCACCACTTCCTGCTGAGTACCTATCCGCTGGTCGACCTCACGGCGCGCTCCGGCGGGCCGCTGAATGCCTCCCTGCTGGCCTGGCGGGACGTGAGCCCACTGTACGCGGTGCACGTTCGCGACAAGCACTGGCTGATCGGCAAATGGGTCCTGGCCTGGTTGAGCGCGGAGGTCCTGCTGCTGGTGCTGTTGCGCGCCACCCGCCACAGCACCCAGCGCCTGCTGCAACGCCAGCAACGCGCCCTGCATGCGCTCAACGAAATCTCCGCGCTTTCCAGCCTGAGCAGCAAGGAGCAGCTGCGCGAGGCGCTGCGCACGGGAGCGGACTACTTCGGCATGCCGATCGGGGTCATCGGCCTCATCGAGGACGAACGCTATCGGGTGCTGGTGCAGGTCGCCCCCGGCGACGAACTGCAGGACGAACAGACCTTCGCCCTCGACGAGACCTACAGCAGCCTGGCCTATGCCCAGGACGAAGTGCTGAGCATCGAACACATGGCCTCCTCCCCCTACCGCGCACATGCCTGCTACGGCAAGTTCGCCCTGGAGAGCTACATCGGCATCGCCATCTGGGTCGATGGACGCCGCGCCGGCACCCTGGCCTTCTGCGACCACACGGTACAGGAGCGCGCCTTCAACGACAGCGAGCGCGAGTTCATGCGCCTGTTCGCCCGCTGGGTCGGCGCCACCCTGGAACGCGACCAGCAGGAACAGGCGCGCCAGGCCCTGCTGGAGCGCCTGGCCAGCATCATCGAAGGCACCGACGTGGGCACCTGGGAATGGAACGTCCAGACCGGCGAGACCGTGTTCAACGAGCGCTGGGCGCAGATGTTCGGCTATCGCCTGGACGAGTTGCAGCCCACGCGGGTGGAAACCTGGCTGCGCCTCTGCCACCCGGATGACCGCGAGCCCAGCGAACGCCTGCTGCAACGTCATTTCGCCGGTGAAGTGACCTACTACGACAGCCAGATCCGCATGCAGCACCGGGACGGCCACTGGCTGTGGATACAGGTACGCGGGCGCCTCTCCAGACGCGATGCACAGGGCCGCCCCCTGCTGATGTACGGCACCCACACCGACGTCAGCGAGGCGCGCCAGCGCGAAGAGGCGGTCACCGAGGCCCGCGTCTTCCTGCAGACGCTGCTGGACTCGGCCACCGGGGTCTCGATCATCGCCACCGACCTCGACGGCCTGATCACCCTGTTCAACTCCGGCGCCGAGCGTTTGCTGGGCTACAGCAGCGCCGAGGCCGTCGGGCAGATGACCCCCGAACGCTTCCACCTCGCCGAAGAGCTCGAGGCACGGGCCGAAGAGCTGAGCCGCAGCAGCGGCGAACGCATCGAAGGCTTCGAGGTGTTCGTCCACAACGCGCGCGGCGGCGAGCCGGAAACCCGCCAGTGGACCTACGTGCACCAGGATGGCAGCCAGTACCGGGTCAACCTCACCACCAGCGTCATCCTCGATGCCAGCGGCCAGGCCATCGGCTTCCTCGGCGTGGCCAGCGACATCAGCGCGCTGCAGCAGGCCACGCGCGCCCTGCAGCAGAGCGAGAGCCGCTTCCGTGGCCTGGTCGCCAACCTGCCTGGCGTGGTCTACCGCTGCGCCAACGACAGCAGCTGGAGCATGCGCTACATCAGCGACGAAGTGCTCAGCCTCACCGGCTACCCGTCGAGCGACTTCATCGACAACCGCGTGCGCAGCTTCTCCAGCGTCATCCACCCGGACGACCTGCCGATCACCTACCAGGCCGACCAAGCCATCGTCCTCAAGGAAACCTTCGAGCTGACCTACCGCCTGCGCCATGCCGACGGCCACAGTGTCTGGGTGCGCGAGAAGGGCCGCGGCGAGTACGACACGCACGGCCGGCTGCTCTGGGTCGATGGCTTCATCTGGGACATCAGCGAGCGCAAGGTCATCGAAGACCAGTTGCGCCTGAGCCAGCAGCGCTTTCGCAACGCCTTCAACACGGCGCCCCTGGGCATGGCGCTGGTCGCCCCGGATGGCCGCTGGCTGGAGGTCAACGACGAACTGTGCCGCATGTTCGGCTACAGCCGCGAAGAGCTGCTGAACAGCGACTTCATGGACCTCTCCCACCCCGACGACCTGGATGCCGACCTGCACAACCTCGAGGACCTGGTCGCCGGGCGGATCAGCGCCTACCAGATGGAAAAGCGCTACGTGGACAAGCAGGGCCGCGTGCTCTGGGGCCTGCTCAGCGTGTCCCTGGTCCGCGATGCGGAGGGCCAACCGGTGCACTTCGTCTCGCAGATCCAGGACTTCAGCGCGCGGGTCAGCGCCGAACGGGCCATTCGCGAGCGCGAGCACTACCTGAGCACCCTGCTCGACAACGTCATCGATGCCATCGTCACCATCGACGGCTCGGGTACGATCGAGACCTTCAACCACGCGGCCGAGCAGATGTTCGGCCACACCCAGGCCGACGTCGCCGGGCACAACGTCAGCATCCTGATGCCTGAACCCCACCGCAGCGCGCACGATGGCTATCTCCTGCACTACCTGAACACCGGCGAAGCGCGGGTGATCAACCAGACCCGCGAGCTCGAGGGCTTGCGCCAGAGCGGCGAGCGCTTCCCCCTGGAGCTGGCGGTCTCGCAGATCAGCCACCAGGGCCAGGTGCGCTTCATCGCGGTGATCCGCGATATCGCCGAGCGCAAGCGCATCGAGCAGATGAAGAACGAGTTCGTCTCCACCGTGAGCCACGAACTGCGTACGCCATTGACGGCCATCGCCGGCTCGCTGGGGCTGATCAACGGCGGCGCGCTCGGCCCGGTACCGGAGGCCATGGCAGCGATGCTGAGCATCGCGCAGGCCAACAGCCAGCGCCTCAGCGAACTGATCAACGACCTGCTGGACATGGAGAAACTGGTCGCCGGCAAGATGCACTTCGACCTCAGGCCCTGGCCACTGCGAGCGCTGCTGGAGCAGGCGCGGCTGCACAACCAGCCCTACGCCGACCAGCATCAGGTGCGCCTGGTCCTGCGCGCGCAAGGCGACGCCAGCGTGAGAGTCGATGCGCAGCGCCTGGGGCAGGTCATGGCCAACCTGCTGTCCAACGCCGCCAAGTTCTCGCCGCCCGGTGGCGAGGTGGACATCCGCCTGGAGGAGGTCGGCGACAGGCTGCGCGTCAGCGTCAGCGACCGGGGCCCCGGCATTCCCGCGGCCTTCCACTCGCGCATTTTCGCCAAGTTCTCCCAGGCCGACTCCGGCGACACCCGGCAGAAGGGCGGCACCGGTCTGGGCCTGGCGATCTGCAAGGAAATGATCGAACGCATGCAGGGACGTATCGGCTTCGACTCGATACCCGGCCAGGGCGCCACCTTCTGGTTCGAACTGCCCTGTGCGGACCGCGCCGAAACATGAATCCATTCGCAGTGCTGGCCGAGATGGACCAAGCTGTACCACACTGCTGAAAACAGCCAACCACCGGGTACCGCCGATGACCGAGCTCAAGCGCATCCTGCACGTCGAGGACGACCCCTCGATCCAGGCCGTGGCCAAGGTAGCCCTGGAAGCCGTAGGCGGCTTCCAGGTGCTGACCTGCGCCAGCGGCCAGGACGCCCTCGACCAGGTACAGGGCTTTGCGCCCGACTTCATCCTGCTGGACGTGATGATGCCCGGCATGGACGGTCCGAAGACGCTGGAGCTGCTCGGTCAACTGGTCAACACCGAGCAGATCCCGGTCGCCTTCATGACCGCCAAGGTGCAGCCCGATGAAGTTGCCCACTACCGCAGCCTGGGCGCCCATGGGGTGATCATCAAACCCTTCGACCCCATGCTGCTCGCGGCCCAGGTCCGGGACATCTGGAACCAGCGCCATGGATAAACACGAGGGCAGCGCCGTACCCCAGGCCTTGCAGCAGCACCTGCAGCAGCTCAGCCAGCAGTTCAGCGAGCGCCTGCGCCAGGAGCTGCCGCACCTGGCGCAACTGGGCGGCCTGCTGCTGGAGGCCGACGACGTCGAGCGCAAGCGGGTGCTGCTGGAACTGCGCCACCAGTTGCACCGCCTGGCCGGCAGCGCCGGCACCTTCGGTTTCACCCAGCTCGGCCAGCAGGCGCGTGAGCTGGAACAACATGCCGAACGCTGGATGGAACGCCAGTCGCGCCAGCAACAGGGGCTCAACGACTTCATCAGCGCCCTGCAGGCGCTCGGCGAACAGCCCATCAACGCCAGCGCCAGCAGCGAGACGAGCGAGAGCGGACGCAAGCCCCCCCGCCACGAGGACGGCAGCCGCACCATCTACATCCTCGAAGGTGAAGCGGCCATTGGCGAGAGCATGCGCCAGACGCTGAACAACTTCGGCTACCAGGCCGAGCACTTCAATTCCATCGCCGGCCTCGACGCGGCCCTGCAGCAGCAGATGCCCGACGCCCTGATCATCGACGCCAAGCTGCCCGGCGAGGCCAGCTGCGGGCTGCACTACGCCAGCCAGCTGCGCGAGCGCCTGGAAGAGCCGCTGCCGCTGCTGGTGCTCACCGACCAGCAGGACGACTTCGCCACCCAGCTGCAGGCCGTTCGCGCCGGGGCCATGGGGCTGTTCAGCAAGCCCGTGGACATACCCCAGCTGGAAAGCCGCCTGGAGCGCTGTTTCTCCCAGCAGAGCGGCGAGCCATACCGCGTGCTGATCGCCGACGACGACCAGGACCTGGCCAGCCGCTACAGTCTGGTGCTGCGCGATGCGGGCATGCTGGTGGAGATCCTCAGCGAACCTGCGCAGATCTTCGCCCACCTGCGCGACTTCAACCCGGAAGTGGTGCTGCTCGACGTCAACATGCCGGACTGCAGCGGCCCCGAGCTGGCGCAGATCATCCGCTGCAACGACGACTGGCTGCGCATTCCGATCATCTACCTGTCGGCTGAGACCGACATCAGCAAGCAGATGAACGCCCTGATCAAGGCCGGTGACGACTTCATCACCAAGCCCATTTCCGACAACGCGCTGGTCGCCACGGTGTTTTCCCGTGCCCAGCGTGCGCGCCTGCTGTCCATCGCCCTGGCCCGCGACAGCCTGACCGGCCTGCTCAAGCACGCCGATATCAAGGAGCAGGTGGCCATCGAACTGGAACGCTCGCTGCGCAGCGGCGACCGCACCAGTGTGGTGATGCTCGACATCGACCACTTCAAGCGGGTCAACGACGACCACGGCCACGCCGCCGGCGACAACGTCATCCGCGCATTGGCCAACCTGCTGCGCCAGCGGCTGCGGCGCATCGACAGCCTGGGACGCTACGGTGGCGAGGAGTTTCTCGCGGTGCTGCCCGACTGCACGCCGGAGCAGGCGCGGCTGATCGTCGACGAGATTCGCCAGCGCTTCGCCGAACTGCGCTTCATCGCCGATGGCGGCGAGTTCTCCGTGACCCTGAGCGCCGGCATCGCCGGGACCGACGTCAACAGCGACGCCGAGCAACTGCGCGAGCGCGCGGACAAGGCGCTGTACGCCGCCAAGCATGGCGGGCGCAACCAGGTGCAGGTCGCCACGCCGGAAGAGCATCGCGGCTGAAGCCGCTCCTACAGGCAGCGTCGCCTGGCACAAGACCTCGATCCGTAGGGTGGATGTCGCTCTTCACATCCACCAAAGGGATCAGCGCAACCGCATACGGCGGACGTAATCGGCGCCTGAGCGCAGCGCAAGTGCATCGCGGCTGAAGCCGCTCCTACAGGCAGCGTTGCCTGGCGCAAGACCTCGATCCGTAGGGTGGATGTCGCTCTTCACATCCACCAAAGGGGTCGCCGCTACCACAAATGGCGGACGTAATCGACGCTGAACACAGCGCAAGAGCATCGCGGCTGAAGCCGCTCCTACAGGAGCGAGATGATTGGCGGTGCTTCGACGGGCACAGCGCTGATCGCGGACAACCCCTGCTGACGCTGCTCTACCGCAACAGCAGAGCATCGTGGGAGCGGCTTCAGCCGCGATTGAAGGCCAGGTGGACGCCACGTTTCACATCCACCACAACGCCCCCCGCGATCAGGCCTCGGCGCGCTGCATCAGCTTGCGCTGCCGCCACTCCATGAAAGTCTTCAGCAGCAGGGTGAGCAGCGCCATGCACGCCAGCAGGCCCGCAGCGGTGAAGGCGGCGGCCGGCTTGTAGTCGTTGTTGAGCTGATCGACCAGCAACGGCAGGGTCAGGGTCTGGTTGATGATGGTGCCGGACACCACCGATACCGCACCGAACTCGCCCACCGCACGGGCGTTGGTCACCACCACGCCGTACAGCAGCGCCCACTTGATCTTGGGCAGGCTGATGCGCCGGAAGATCTGCCAGCCGCTGGCGCCCAGGCACATGGCGGCGGTTTCCTCGTCCTGGCCCTGCGCCTGCATCACCGGAATCAGGATGCGTGCCACGTATGGCGCGGTGACGAACACCGTGACCATGACGATGCCCGGCCAGGCGAACATCAGCTGCATGCCGTTATCGTAGAACCAGCGCCCGATGAAGCTCTCCAGGCCGTACACCACCAGGTAGCAGAGGCCGGCGACCACCGGCGACACCGCATAGGGAATGTCGATCAGCGTGGTCAGCAGCTTGCGCCCACGGAAGTCGTAGTGCGTCACGCACCAGGCCAGGCAGATGCCGAAGCACAGGTTCAGCGGCACGGTGATGGCGGCGACGAACAGGGTCAGGCCGATGGCATGCAGCATGTAGTCTTCGCCCAGGTTGCTCCACAGCAACTCCAGGCCACCCGCCAGCGCCTTGGTGAAGATCAGCGCCAGCGGCACCAGCAGGATCAACGCCACCACGGCCAGGCCGGACAGCACCAGCGCCCACTGGCGCCAATCTTGAGGTTTTTTCATCGACCTTGCCGTTGCCATGCGAACAGACGTCCCTGCACGACCTGCAGGATGAACAGAAGCGTCAGCGACGCCAGCAGGATCACCGAGGCGATGGCTGCGGCCGCCGGGTAGTTGAACTCCTGCAGACGGACGAAAATCATCAGCGAACTGACCTCCGTCTTGTAGGGGATATTACCGGCGATCATGATCACCGCACCGAACTCGCCGAGGCTGCGAATGAAGGCCTGCGAGCCGCCGGTGACCAGCGCCGGCGTCAGCGTCGGCAGCACCACATGGCGGAAGGTCTGCAGGCGGTTGGCACCCAGGGTTCGCGCGGCCTCTTCGTACTCCGCGCCCAGGTCCTGCAGCACCGGCTGCACGGTGCGCACGACGAAGGGAATGCTGGTGAAGACCATCGCCACGATGATCCCCGCATAGGCATAGGCCACCTTGAAACCGAGCCACTGGCCGATCCAGCCGTTGGGCACCAGCAGCGTGGCCAGGGTCAGGCCGGCCACCGACGTGGGCAGGGCGAACGGCAGGTCGATCAGCGCGTCGACGATGCGGCGACCGGGAAAGTCGTAGCGGGTGATGATCCAGGCCAGCAGCAGCCCGATCACCAGCACCGCCAGGGTCGAGAAGAAGGCCGCAGAAATGGTCACCTTGTAGGTCTGCACCACGCGCGGGTCGCTGATCGCGAACCAGTACTGCGCCCAGGTCATGTCGCTGACGTACAGGAGCAACGCCGACAGCGGCAGCAGGATGACCAGGGAGAGGTACAGCACGCTGACGCCAAAGCTCAGGCCGAAGCCCGGCAACAGCGGAGTCTGCAGGAAGAACAGCGTCGATCTACTCACGAAGAAGCTCGGCTCTACAAATGCAGTTGGCCGCCAAGAAGGCGGCCAACGAACCTGAAAATCGGCTGTCGAGGGCGAGTATCAACGGCCCTCAGCCAGGAGTTGGTCAAGAATACCACCGTTGTCGAAGTGCTTGGCGGTGATGTCATCCCAGCTGCCCAGCACATCATTGGGGTTGATCAGGCGTACCGGGGCGAACTGGGCCTTGGTCGCCTCGACCACTTCCGGGTTGTGCACACGGTAGTTGTAGGTGGTCAGCAGTTGCTGGATGTCCTTGCTGTACTGGAAGTCGAGGAAGGCCTTGGCCTGCTCGCGGGTGCCGCGCTCGTCAGCCACCTTGTCGACGATGGCCACCGGGAACTCGGCCAGCACGCTGACGTCCGGCACCACGATCTGCAGGTTGGCGGACTTGAACTCGTCGCCCTTGGCGATGTTGATCACTTCCGACTCGAAGGTCAGCAGCACGTCGCCCTGGCCGTTCTGGGCGAAGGCCACGGTGGCACCACGACCGCCGGTGGGGAAGTTCTCGACGTTGTGCAGCAGCTTGCCGACGAAGGCCTTGATCTTCGCCTCGTCACCCTTGAACTTCTCGTTGGCGAACAGCCAGGCCGCCAGGTAGCTGTAGCGGGCGTTGCCGGAGGTCTTCGGGTTGGGGAACACCAGCTTGACGTCATCGCGGATCAGGTCGTCCCAGCCCTTGATGTTCTTCGGGTTGCCCTCGCGGACCAGGAACGCGGTGGTGCTGTAGTAGGGCGAGCTGTTGTTGGGGAACTGCTCGGCCCAGTCCTTGCGCAGCAGACCACGCTTGGCCAGGATGTCCACGTCGGTCACCTGGTTGAAGGTCACCACGTCGACCTTCTTGCCCTGGATGATGTCCTGCGCCTGACGCGAGGTCCCGGCGAAGGACTGGATGATCTTCACGTCCTTGCCGGACTGTTCCTTCCAGTACTCGACGAACTTGGGGTTGATCTCGCCGAACAGCTCGCGGGCGATGTCGTAGGAAGCGTTGTGGAATGGCGTGTCGGCCGCGGCATGGCTCAGCGAGCCGGTCAGCAGGGTGGCGCTGGCCACGGTGGCCAGAACGATCTTCTTCAGCATCTAAGGCGTCCTTATCGAAAGAGGAACCTGCGGGCAGGCTATTTGATGGCGCGATTCTGCAGAAAAATCTTATAGCTGAAAAATATCTTTTAATTCTCGATTTATAACCAAAAGCATCAGCCAATAGCCGGCCTCCAGACCCGAGGCCGGCTGGGGGCACCTCACAGCTTGGCGATGGACACCTCGGTGGATTTGACGAAGGCGATCACTTCGCTGCCGACCTGCAGCTCCAGTTCGCGCACGGAACGGGTGGTGATCACCGACGTGACGAGACCGGCAGCGGTCTGCACATCGATTTCCGAGAGCACGTCACCCAGGACGATCTCCTTGATGGTGCCCTTGAACTGGTTGCGCACATTGATGGCTTTGATGGTCATACGGGTTCTCCTGATGGTCGACTGATGCAACCCGGATTGCATCCGGGCTACGGCCTTAAAGCGCCCAGCGCAGTTGCGTGGGCAGGGGTGAAAGGGGCGGCGCCGGCACCGGCAACTCCGGTAGCGCCAGCACACGCTCGAGCACCTGTGCCTCCAGCGCCGCCAGCTGCGGCGAGCCATGCAGACGCGGGCGGGCCAGTTGCACGTCGAGATCGAGGCCGATCCGGCCGTCCTCGATCAGGATCACCCGATCCGCCATCGCCACGGCCTCGGCGACGTCATGGGTCACCAGCAGCACGGTGAAGCCGTGCTGCTGCCACAGGCGCTCGATCAGGCGCTGCATCTCGATGCGGGTCAGTGCATCCAGCGCACCGAGCGGCTCATCGAGCAGCAGCAGACGGGGACGATGGATCAGCGCCCGCGCCAGGGCCACGCGCTGCTTCTGCCCGCCGGACAGCGCCGCCGGCCATTCATTGCCGCGATCGGCCAGGCCGACCGCCGCCAGCGCCGCCTCGGCCTGCTCGCGCCAGGGACCGGAGAGGCCCAGGCCGACGTTGTCGATCACCCGCTTCCAGGGCAGCAGACGCGCGTCCTGAAACATCAGGCGAACATCCTGGCGCAGCGCGTCGAGCGCGCCTCCGTCGGCCCGCAGCTGGCCACCACCGGGCCGCTCCAGCCCCGCCAGCAGGCGCAGCAGCGTGCTCTTGCCACAGCCACTGCGGCCGACCACCGCAACGAACTGGCCAGCCGGAATCTGCAGGTCGATGTCCTTGAGCACCTGACGCCCGCTGAAGGATTTCTCGATCCGCTCGATGGCGAGGGCAATACCCTGGCGAATGGCATGCAGCGCCGTCATTGGCCACCTGCCTTGGCCTGATAGGCCGGATGCCAGCGCAGCCACACGCGCTCGAGACCACGCGCCGCGACGTCGGCCAGCTTGCCGAGCACCGCGTAGAGCAGGATCGCCAGCACCACCACATCGGTCTGCAGGAACTCGCGGGCATTCATCGCCAGGTAGCCGATGCCGCTATTGGCCGAGATGGTTTCCGCGACGATCAGCGTCAGCCACATGAAGCCGAGGGCGAAGCGCACACCGACCAGGATCGCCGGCAGCGCGCCAGGCAGGATCACCTGGCGGAACAGGGCGAAACCGGACAGGCCATAGCTGCGCGCCATTTCCACCAGCGCTGGGTCGACGTTGCGGATCCCGTGGTAGGTATTCAGGTAGATGGGAAACAGCGTGCCCAGCGCGACCAGGAAGATCTTGGCCGCCTCGTCGATGCCGAACCAGAGGATCACCAGCGGAATCAGCGCCAGGTGCGGCACGTTGCGGATCATCTGCACCGAACTGTCGAGAAAGCGCTCGCCCCATTGCGACAGGCCGGTGACGAAGCCCAGCAGCAGGCCGATCGCACCGCCGATGAGGAAGCCGCTGGCCGCGCGCTGGCCGCTCACGGCCAGGTGGCGCCAGATCTCGCCGCTGACCAGCAGTTGCCAGCCGGCCTCCAGCACGGCACCAGGGGCCGGCAGGATGCGGCTGGATAACAGGCCGTTGCCGGCCGCCAGCTGCCAGGCCGCCAGCAGCCCCAGCGGCAGGGCCCAGGGCGCGGCGCGCAGGGCCAGGTTGTTGAGTGTCGTGTTGCTCATTTTCTGCCTCGAGAACTTGTGTAGCCTCTGTATTCCCCGGATTGCATCCGGGCTACGGGATCAAAAAGCGCCCTCTCCCCAACCCTCTCCCATGAATGGAGAGGGGCTGATCGGCGCCGCTGGTTCGGCTGGAGCACGGTTCGGCTCCCCTCTCCCGCTTGCGGGGCGTAAGCGGAACGAGCGAAGCACCGCTTCGCCCGCTGAAGCGCCCTGAACGCGGCGAAGGCCTGGGACGCAAAGCGGGGGTTGGGAGAGAGGGTCGATGTACTCCGGATGCAACCCGGGAAAGCCTGTGCCTGTGCCACCCTCAGCTCGCCGAAGCGGCCTTCGGCAGGATGTCGCTGGAGATCATTTCGCCGAACGGGCTGACGTAACCGCGGCTTTCCGCACGCTCTGGCCGGGCCACGTCCAGATGCGGAAAGAGCAGCTCGGCCACCCGGTACGACTCCTCCAGATGCGGGTAGCCGGAGAAGATGAAGGTGTCGATGCCCAGCGCGGCGTACTCCTTGACTCTTGCCGCGACGGTCGGGCCATCGCCGACCAGGGCAGTGCCGGCGCCGCCGCGCACCAGGCCGACCCCGGCCCAGAGATTGGGCGAGACCTCCAGGTTGTCGCGACTGCCACCATGCAGCGCGGCCATGCGCTGCTGGCCCACCGAGTCGAAGCGCGCCAGCGAGGCCTGGGCACGGTCGATGGTGTCCTGGTCCAGATGGCTGATCAGGCGCTCCGCCGCCGCCCAGGCTTCTGCGCTGGTCTCGCGCACGATCACGTGCAGACGAATGCCGAAACGCACCTCGCGTCCGTGGGCAGCTGCCTTCGCACGCACCTGGGCGATCTTCTCGGCTACGGCCGCCGGCGGCTCGCCCCAGGTCAGGTACAGCTCGACCTGCTCGGCAGCCAGCTCCTGCGCGGCATCGGAAGAGCCGCCGAAGTACAGTGGCGGGCGCGGCTGCTGCAGCGGTGGGTAGAGCAACCTGGCGCCCGAGACCTGGATATGAGCGCCGTCGTAGTCGACGTTTTCGCCCTCCAGCACACGGCGCCAGATGCGGGTGAACTCGACAGCCGCCTGGTAGCGCTCGGCGTGCGACAGGTGCAGGCCGTCTCCAGCCAGCTCGTCCGGGTCGCCGCCGGTCACCAGGTTGAACAGCGCACGACCGTTCGACAGACGATCCAGGGTCGCCGCCTGCCGTGCCGCCACGGTGGGCGAGATGATCCCGGGGCGCAGCGCAACGAGAAACTTCAGCCGCTGCGTGAGCGGTATCAGGGATGCCGCCACCAGCCAGGAGTCCTCGCAGGAACGCCCGGTGGGAATCAGCACGCCGCCATAGCCGAGGCGATCGGCCGCCTGGGCGATCTGGCTGAGGTAGCCGTGATCGACGGCACGGGCACCTTCGGCGGTGCCCAGGTACTTGCCGTCACCATGGGTAGGCAGGAACCAGAAGATATCGAGGCTCATGCAATGGTCTCCTTGTTGGGAAGTCGTCGTAGCCCGGATGCAGTCCGGGGAAATCTGCGCTACCGCCCGGCTTGTATCCGGGCGGCGGGCCTAGCGGGCCTGGGCTACCTTGGCGGGTGGATTCCAGATCACCGACCTGATGTTCAGTGGCCTGGGAATCAGCTTCAGCTCGGTGAAGGTGTCGGCGATCTTCTGCTGCGCCTCGACCACCTGCGGCGTGATGAACCGCGCCCCGTAGCCCTGGCGCTCGACAGCCTGGCGGGTAATTTCCGACGGCAGGCCGATCAGCGGCGCGACCTGCCGGGTCGCCTCCTCGGGGTTGTCCTGGACCCAGCCACCCACGCCGCGAATTTCCTCGACCAGGGCGCTGAGTACCTGCGGGTGCTTTGTGGCGAAACCACGGGTCGCCAGGTAGAACTGGTGGTTGTCCACCAGGCCACTGCCATCGCGCAGAGCACGCGCCTGCAGCTGCTGTTCGGCGGCGGCCTGGAAGGGATCCCAGATCACCCAGGCGTCGACGCTGCCGCGCTCGAAGGCGGCCCGGGCATCGGCAGGGGGCAGGTACACCGGGGTGATGTCGTGGATGCTCAGGCCGGCCTCCTGCAGCGCACGTACCAGCAGGTAGTGCACGTTGGAGCCCTTGTTCAGGGCGACTTTCCTGCCCTTGAGGTCGGCCACCGTCACGATCGGCGAATCCTGCCGCACGAGAATCGCCTCGCTGCGCGGGGCCGGCGGCTCGAACGCGACGTAGAGCAGGTCGGCACCAGCGGCCTGGGCGAACACCGGTGGGGTTTCGCCCGTGGTGCCGAAGTCGATGGAGCCCACGTTCAGCCCTTCGAGCAGTTGCGGCCCGGCGGGAAACTCCGTCCATTGCACGCTGACGCCCTGCTCGGCCAGGCGTTTTTCCAGCGCACCACTGGACTTGAGCAGCACCAGGGTGCCGTACTTCTGGTAACCGATACGCAGCGTCTCGGCCTGTACATGGATGGCGCCGAAGGTCAGGGTCGCGGCAAACAGGGCGACCAGACTCCGACGCAAAGTGTTGGCGCCCATGGCGACCTCCTTTGCAGATTGAGTGTGGGCCTGCTTGCCCGTTGGCGGGCGAGTGAGGCGGGGTGTTGCGGGTGATTCAGATGCTCCAGCGGGCGTTCCCCAGCCGGTCGTTCAACAGGTTCGGGTCAAGCGGTTGTGGCCGTCGCGCCAGAGCTGCCTGCAGCTGATCCAGGGCCTCATCAAGGCGCTCGCGCAGTTCATCGGCGATCTGCGCCGGCCGGCCCGCTTCCGGGTAGGCAATCTGTCGGTCCACGGCGTACACGCCGCTGAGCATCTCCTGAGCCTTCAACGCCGCCAGCACCGGCTTGAGCGCGTAATCCACCGCCAGCAGATGCGCCGGGCTGCCGCCACTGGCCAGAGGCAGCACCACCTTGTTCGCCAGGGCACGCTCGGGCAGCAGGTCCAGCACCACCTTCAAAGCCCCGCTGAACGACGCCTTGTACACCGGCGTGCCGACCACCAGGCCGTCGGCACTGGCCACCAGCGCCTGCAGATGCCGGGCGGACGGGCCGTCGAAGTGCGCATGCAACAGCTCCTCGGCGGGAAAATCGCGTACCCGCAGCAGCGTGACCTCGACCCGCTGCGCGTGCAGACGCTGGCGCACATGATCCAGCAGCACCTCGGTGCGCGAACGCGCCGCAGGGCTGCCGGAGAGCAACACGACGTGCATGCTCGGCCCTCAGCGATTCGGTTGCGGGGTCAGACGCAGATAGGGTTTCAGCGCACGGTAACCTTTCGGGAAGCGCTGCCTGAGTTCGGCTTCGTCCTTCAGTGACGGCACGATCACCACCTCGTCACCGTCCTGCCAGTTGGCCGGAGTGGCCACCTTGTAGGTGTCGGTCAGCTGCAGCGAATCGACCACCCGCAGGATCTCGTTGAAGTTGCGCCCGGTGCTGGCCGGGTAGGTGATGGTCAGGCGCACCTTCTTGTCCGGGTCGATCACGAACAGCGAGCGCACCGTCAGGGTGTCGCTGGCGTTCGGGTGAATCAGGTCATAAAGGTCGGAGACCCTGCGGTCGGCATCGGCGATGATCGGGAAGTCGACGGCGGTGTGCTGCGTCTCGTTGATGTCGTCGATCCACTTCAGGTGCGAGTCAACCGGGTCGACCGACAGGGCGATGGCCTTGACGCCGCGCTTGGCGAATTCGTCCTCGAGCTTGGCAGTGAAGCCCAGCTCGGTGGTGCACACCGGGGTGAAGTCGGCCGGGTGGGAAAAGAGGATGCCCCAGCTGTCACCCAGCCACTGGTGGAAGCGGATACGGCCTGCGCTGGAATCCTGCTCGAAGTCGGGGGCGATATCGCCCAGGCGAATGCTCATGCTGATGCTCCTTGGTAGCGGCGTGCTATGGCGCTCACTATTGCCCAGGAACAAACCAAAACAAAAAGAATAAATAATGATTTATTTATTCTTTTATGGAATTTAAAAAGACCCTCGCCGATCACCGGTCGATCCGTATGACAGCGCAACGCAGCGCGGCTTTGTATCATCGCCGATACATTACCGACACGTTCCGGATACGCCGATCACCGAGACTCTCACGGGGCGTTGGCGCCCCGGTACCTTCCGTTGCCGATGGAGCCGTCCCTGGTGCATGACACGACCCAGACCGAAGCCACACCCCGTACCACGCGCGTGCTGCTCGTCGACGACAACGAAGAGCTGCGCGAGCTGCTTGGCGGCTACCTGACGCGCTTCAACATCGCCAGCGAGGCGGTTGGCAATGGCGCGGCCATGCGCCTGGCCCTGGCCGGAGGGCACTTCGACGCGGTGATTCTCGACCTGATGTTGCCCGGCGAAGATGGCCTGAGCCTGTGCCGCGAGCTGCGCGCCACGTCCGATATCCCGATCCTCATGCTCACCGCCCGCTGCGAACCGGCCGACCGCATCATCGGCCTGGAGCTGGGTGCCGACGACTACATGGCCAAGCCGTTCGAACCGCGCGAACTGGTGGCGCGCATCCAGAGCATCCTGCGCCGGGTGCGCGATGGGCGGGACACACCACGGGACGAGCCACCGTCGCAACTGCGCTTCGCCGACTGGACGCTGCACAGCGTGCTACGCCAGCTGCAGGCGCCGAGCGGGCTGGTGGTGCCCCTGTCGAACGCCGAATTCCGCCTGCTCTGGGCCTTCCTCGAGCGCCCGAGGCGGGTGCTCAGCCGTGAGCAATTGCTCGACGCCGCCCGTGGTCGTGCCATCGAGGCCTTCGACCGCAGCATCGACCTGCTGGTCTCACGGCTGCGCCAGAAGCTCGGCGACGATTCGCGCAACCCCAACCTGATCAAGACCGTGCGCGGCGAAGGCTACCTGCTCGACGTTGCCGAGATCCGCTGATGGCGCGCCCCGACAGCCTGTTCGCACGCCTGCTCGGCGTGTTCCTGATCGCCATCGTGCTGGCTCATGCACTGGCCTTCGCCTGGTTCGGCCGTTACGGCGCCCCCCCGCCGCCACCCCCGCCTCCGCCGCACATGGCGCTGGACGGCCTGCCGCCGCCCGAGGCCGGCCCTCCCCCGCCACGACTCGATGGCCCGCTGATCGTCTTCGGCTTTCAGTTGATCACCCTGCTGCTCGCGGCCTGGTACTGCGCGCGCCTGCTCAGCCGACCGATCCGCCACCTGGCCGAGGCAGCCGAACAGCTGGCCGACGACCTCGACAGCCCACCGCTGCCACTGGCCGGGCCACGCGAGACACGCCAGGCCGCCCAGGCCTTCAACCAGATGCAGCAGCGCATTCGCGGCCAGGTGCAGCAGCGCACGCGCATGCTGGCAGCGGTGTCGCACGATCTGCGCACGCCGCTGGCCCGCCTGAAACTGCGCCTGGAACAGATTCCCGACACGCAGGTGCGCGAGCGCATGGCCCTGGACCTGGCCGAGATGACCGAGATGCTCGATGCCACGCTCGGCTACCTGCGCCAGCTGCACAACGCCGAGCAAGCGCAGAACCTGGATATCCAGGCGCTGGTCGAAGCGCTGGCCGAAGACGCCTGCGAACGCGGCGAGGATGTCGGCGTCCGGGGCCAGTGCGCGCCCCTGCAGGCGCGCCCGGTGGCACTGCGCTCGTGCATCAACAACCTGGTGGAGAATGCCCTGCGCTACGCCGAGCATGCCGAGATCGAACTGCGCGACGGCCCCGAGTGGGTCGAGGTACGCGTCATCGACTACGGCCCGGGCATCGCGCCGGCCTTGCGGGAAAGCGTGTTCGAGGCGTTCTACCGCGTGGAAGGTTCGCGCAATCGCAACTCCGGCGGCGTGGGCCTGGGGCTGACCATCGCCCGCGAGGCGGCGCAACGCCAGGGCGGCGACATCCACCTGGAAGAAACCCCCGGTGGCGGCCTGACGGCCATACTGCGCCTGCCACGCGCGCTCACGTGTCCTGCCTGATACAAAGTCCACACACCCCGTACATAAGCGCCCCTGAACCTGCCATGGCTGAAGAAGCCTCTTCAGCCAGCCAACCATGGGAGCAACGCTCATGATCAGTGGTGTCAGCAGTTACTCGGGCTACGCCTACAGCTCGACTTACGCCAGCACCCAGCGCAGCACCGCCAGCAGCGGAAGCTGCGCCGGAGGCCCGGCCAACATGCAGGAAAAGCTGTTCAGCCTGCTCGACAGCGACGGCGACGGCAGCGTCGCCAAGGAAGAACTGAGCAGCGTGCTCAGCGCCGCACAGGAGAACGACAGCAGCCTGACCATCGACATCGACGAGCTGTTCAGCCAACTCGATGGCAATGGCGATGGCAGCCTCGACAGCGACGAGATCGCCGCACTCGCACCGCCTCCGCCACCGCCGGGCGGGCCCAACCCCGAGGACATGTTCGCCCAGCTCGACGCCAACGGTGACGGCCTCATCGATGCCGACGAACTCGCCGCACTGGCCAACGACGGCGCAGTCGACACCAGCGCCCTGCTCGCCGAGCTGGACAGCGACGGTGACGGCGGCCTCGACCTGGACGAACTGAGCGCACTCGCGCCACCCCCTCCGCCGTCTGGCGGCCCGTCATTCGAACTGGCGCAGGGTAGCGAAGGCGACGACGCGACGCTGGACAGCCTGCTCGAGGCCGTCGCCCAGCGCCCACCCAGGCCCGAGCTCGAACCACAGGTCTCGGAGATGATCGGCAAGCTGCTGCAGCACTACCAGAGCAGCCAGAACGACGCCGGCAGCCTGGGTAGCCAGCTCAGCCTCAGCGCCTGAGCGCGAGCCGCCGCTGGCCTCACTGGCGGCGGCGTCCAGCGCCGCTCAATCGCCCCTCAGGCGGTAGCCCACGCCCGCCTCGGTGATCAGGTAGCGGGGCGCGGCCGGATCGTCCCCCAGCTTCTGCCGCAGATGACCGACCACCACGCGCAGGTAGTGGCTGTCGCCGACGTGGCTCGGCCCCCAGATGTCGCGCAGCAGCTGCTGCTGCGTCACCACGCGTCCGAGGTGCTGGCCAAGCAGGGCGAGCACCGCATACTCCTTGGGTGTCAGGGCGACTTCGCCGCCCTCCACGCTGACCCGTCGATAGGCCAGGTCGATGTTCAGCCCGCCACAGACGATGTTCGCCGGCAGCGCTTCGCGTACCTGCCCCTGGCGCAGCAGCACGCGCACACGGGCCAGGAACTCCTGAATACCGAAGGGCTTGCTCACGTAGTCGTTGGCGCCGCCGTCCAGCGCCAGCACCTTCTCGCCCTCGCTGGCGCGCACCGACAGCACCAGCACCGGCACCTGGCTCCATTCACGCAGGCGGCGCAGGACCTGCTGGCCGTCGAGATCGGGCAAACCAAGGTCGAGCACCACCACATCCGGGCTCTGCAAGGCTGCCTGGGCCAGACCGTCTTCGCCGTTCGCGGCCTCCAGCACCCGATAGCCCTGAGCACTGAGGGCGATGCGCAGAAACTTGCGAATCTGCGCCTCATCGTCGATCAGCAGAATGCTCGGTCCCTGGCTCATCACTCTTCCTCGTTGGCTTGTGGTTGCGCGGTCAATGGCAGGTGCAGGGTGAGGCTGGCACCACGGCCATCCAGCCCGTCGCCGACGCTGACGCGGCCACCGTGGGCACCGACCATGCCCTGGCAGATGGCCAGGCCCAGCCCCGTGCCCTGGCCACCACGGTCCCCGCGCGCGGCGGTGTAGAACATGTCGAAGATCTTCACCCGCTCCGCCTCGGGAATGCCAGGCCCCTGATCGGCGACGACGAAACGCAACGCCTGTTCATCGAACTCCAGCGACACACGCAGACGCCCATCCGGTGGCGAGAAACGCGCCGCGTTCTCCAGCACGTTGACCAGCGCCTGCTCGATCAGCGCCGCATGCACGTACAGCAGTGGCGGCTCCGCCGGCAGCACACACTGCACCTGCAGCGGGGCAAGCACCGTGCGCAGGCGCTGCAGGGCGCTGGCGACGATGTCGCTGGGCGCCACCCAGTCACGCGCCAGCTTGAGCCCGCCATGGCCCAGGCGGGTCATGTCGAGCAGGTTCTGGATATAGCGGTCGAGCCGTTCGGCCTCATCACGGGTGCCTTCCAGCAGCTCGCAGCGATCCGCTGCTGGGATCGCGTCGCCCAGCGCCAGCAGGGCGTCGATGGAACCGCGCATGGCCGTCAGCGGCGTACGCAGGTCGTGCGACACCGAGGCCAGCAAGGCACTGCGCAACTCTTCGGTCTGCCCATGCAGGCGCGCGGCTTCCAGCTCCTCGGCCAACTGCGCGCGCGCCAGGGCCTGTGCCAGCGGCTGAGCGAGTGCGGCGACCAGCCGGCGGCGCGTGTCCGTCAGCGGCGTGCCGGCGGCTGTCCGCAGGCCGAGCAGCAGCAAGGCGCCCTCCTCCCCGCACAGCGGCCACCACCACCAGCGGCTGCCCGGCAGGGTGTCGGTGCCGAGACCAGCGGGCTGCTCATGCTGCCAGGCCCAGTCCGCGGCGGCGCGCTCGGCGTCGGACAGCTCGATGCGCAGGCCACCCTCGTGTTGCCACGGCCCCTGCGCCATGCGCGACAGCAGCGTCAGTTGCACCTCCGCCCAGCCGCCCAGTTGCTGCTCGGCCACCGCCAGCACGGCCTGGCGGTCAGCGGCGACGGTCAGCTTGCGCGACAGCTCCAGCAGTGCCGTGGTTTCACCCTGCATGTGGCGCAGCGCCTGCACCTGACGCCGCTGACGGCTGGCCAGGTTACCGGTCAGGCCGGCCATGAGCAGGAAGAACAGCAGCGTCAGCACGTCCTCCTGACGCTGGATGTGCAGGGTCAGGGTCGGCGGGATGAACAGGAAGTTGTAGACCAGAAACGACAGCCCCGAACACAGCAGCGCCGGCCCCAGGCTGCTGCGTACGGCCACCAGCAGCACGGCGGCGAGAAACACCAGCGAGATGTTCGGCAACTCCAGTATCCGCGCCAACCCGAGGGCGATCAGCGTGGCACCGGCGGTCGCCAGCAGCGCCAGCAGATAGTCGCGCCAGCGCGGCGCCGGTTGCCGGCCACGCCCGGCGTGCGGCTGCCCCGCCTCGGAATCCAGCACGCTCACTTCCAGTCCGGCCCCTGCCGCCAGCAGGCGCTCGCCAACACCACGGCCGAACCAGCGCCGTCGCAGGCGCCGTGCACTGCTGCCAACCAGAATCAGGCTGGCGCGCCGCTCGCGGGCATGCTCGAGCAGCGTGCGCGCCACCGACTCGCCGTGCAGGATCACCACCTCGCCCCCCAGGCGCTCGGCCAGGCTCAAGGCCGCCTGCACCCGCCCACGCTGCACGTCGTCCATGGCCTGGCGGCTGTTGACGTGCACCACCGACCAGGGCAGATGACGCCGCTCGGCCACCCGGCAGGCGTGACGCACCAGGCGCTCGGCCTCGCCATCGCCGTCCACCCCCACCAGCAAGCGCCCAAGCACGCTGGGCGCGGCCTGGCCAAGCTGGCGATAGCGCCGGTCGAGATCGGCATCGACCCGTGCGGCAGCGGTCTGCATCGCCAGCTCACGCAGCGCGGTCAGGTTGGTCGGAGAGAAGAACGCGTCGATGGCTGCCCGCGCCTGCTCGGGCATGTACACCTTGCCGTCGCGCAGACGCTCCAGCAGCTCGCGCGGCGGCAGGTCGATCAACTGGATCTCGTCGGCCTCCTGCAGCACCCAGTCCGGTACGGTTTCACGCACCTGCACCCCGGTGATGTCGCGGATGCGGTCGTTGAGGCTCTCCAGGTGCTGGACGTTGACCGTGGTGTAGACGTCGATGCCGGCCGTGAGCAGCTCCTGCACGTCCTGCCAGCGCTTGGCGTGACGACTGCCAGGGGCGTTGCTGTGCGCCAGCTCGTCGACCAGTGCCAGCCTCGGCGGATCGAGCAGCAGACCGTCGAGGTCCATCTCGCAGATTTCCAGGCCACGGTAGGGCAGGCGCCGTGGCGGCTGCTGCGGCAAGCCCAGCAGCAGGGCCTCGGTGTCGCTGCGACCATGGCTTTCGACCACCCCCGCACGCAGCGGCACGCCCATGCGCAACTGCGCATGGGCGGCCTGCAGCATGGCGTAGGTCTTGCCCACGCCGGGCGCAGCACCGAGAAATACCTTGAGCCGCCCACGGCCTTCGCGGGGCAGGTCGGCAAGCAGCGCTTCGGCGCGCAGGCTGTCAGTCATGGCGGGATCATCAGCGGGCGTTGAGGGGCGGATTGTCGATCAGCGCCAGGTTCAGGGCCAGCACATTGACCACCGCAGGGCCAAACAACGGGCGTTCGGTGTGCGCCTCAATCAGCTGCGACAGCCACTCTGGCGCCAGGTTGCGCGCCTGCGCGATGCGTGGCACCTGCCAGGCAGCGGCCGCGGGTGACAGATGCGGGTCGAGGCCGCTGGCCGAGGTGGTCACCAGTTGCATCGGCACCGGCGCCTGAGCGTCGTGGCCGGCGCTGAGCCGTTCGACGCGCTCGTACAGGCGCGGATTGCTCGCCGCCAGGTTGCTGGCGGCGCTGGCCACGGTGGCGTAGTCACCCGCCGAGGGGCGTGGCTGGAACCACTGATCGCCGTCGAAGGCCTGGGCGATCAGGCGGCTGCCACGCACCTGCCCCGTTTCGTCTCGCACCAGGCTGCCGGCAGCCTGGTCGGGGAATGCCAGGTGCGCCATGGCAGTGACCGCAAGCGGGTAGGCGACGCCGGTCAGCAGGGTCATCAGCGCCAGGGTGGCGACGGCAGGGCGAATATGTTCGAGCATGATGGTTCTCCAGAAGGTCGCCCCGGACCAGCTCCGGGGCAGATCGAGCGCGGACTACACCCAGCCCAGCGCCACCAGCAGCAGGTCGAGCAGCTTGATGCCGACGAACGGCGCGAGCAGACCGCCGAGGCCGTAGATCAGCAGGTTGCGCCGCAGCAGCTGGCCGGCATCCAGGGCCCGGATGCGCACACCGCGCAGCGCCAGCGGGATCAATCCGACGATGATCAGGGCGTTGAACACGATGGCCGAGAGAATCGCGCTTTGCGGGCTGTGCAGTTGCATCAGGTCGAGTGCGCCGAGCTGTGGATAGATACCGGCGAACAGCGCCGGCAGGATGGCGAAGTACTTCGCCACATCGTTGGCCAGCGAGAAGGTCGTCAACGCACCGCGCGTCACCAGCAGTTCCTTGCCGACCTGCACCACGTCGATCAACTTGGTCGGGTCGCTGTCCAGATCCACCAGGTTGGCGGCCTCGCGGGCGGCCTGAGTCCCATCGTTCATGGCCAGCCCGACATCGGCCTGGGCCAGAGCCGGTGCATCGTTGGCACCATCGCCGCACATCGCCACCAGCTTGCCCTCGGCCTGCTCGGCGCGGATGCGCGCCAGCTTCTTCTGCGGCGTCGCCTCGGCGATCACGTCGTCTACCCCCGCCTCGGCGGCGATGGCCGCAGCGGTCAGCGGGTTGTCACCCGTCACCATGACGGTGCGGATACCCATGGCGCGCAGCTCGGCGAAGCGCTCACGGATACCCGGCTTGACCACGTCCTTGAGGTGAATGGCGCCGAGCAGTCGCCCGCCAGCGGCCACCAGCAGCGGTGTACCGCCGCTCTTGGCAATCTTCTCCACCTCGCTCGCCAGTGCCGCCGGCATGCCGTCACGCCCCAGCCCGAGGTAGGCCAGCACGGCGTCCACCGCGCCCTTGCGATAGGCCAGGCCATCCACGTCGACACCCGACAGGCGTGTCTCGGCGCTGAAGGCGATCAGCCTCATGCCATCAGGAGCGGGCAACGCCAGCGGCTGCAGCGACGCCAGGTACTCGACGATCGACTTGCCCTCCGGGGTGTCATCGCCCTGCGACGCCAGCAACGCCGCCCTGGCCAGCTCCGCCGCAGCGACCCCGGGCGCCTGGAGCAGCGCGCTGCAGCGGCGGTTGCCAAAGGTGATGGTGCCGGTCTTGTCCAGCAACAGGGTATGCACGTCACCGGCCGCCTCGACGGCGCGCCCCGACTTGGCGATGACGTTCAGGCGTACCAGGCGATCCATGCCGGCGATACCGATGGCCGAGAGCAGGCCACCGATGGTGGTGGGGATCAGCGTCACCAGCAGCGCGGCAAGGTAGATCAGCGGCAGGTTGCCGTCGGCGAAGCGGGCGAAGGGCTGCAGGGTGGCCACCACCAGCAGGAAGATCAGGGTCAGGCCGATCAGCAGGATATCCAGCGCGACTTCGTTGGGCGTCTTCTGCCGGCGCGCGCCCTCGACCAGGGCGATCATGCGGTCGAGCGTGGACTCGCCAGGATTGGCGGTGATCCTCACCAGCAGCCAGTCCGATACCAGGCGGGTATTGCCGGTGACTGCCGAGCGGTCCCCGCCGGACTCACGGATCACCGGCGCGGACTCACCGGTGATGGCCGCCTCGTTGACCGCCGCAATCCCTTCGATCACCTCGCCGTCGCCCGGTATCAGCTCGCCGGCCTCGACCCGCACCACATCGCCCGTACGCAGGCTGGCGGCCGCTACCGAGTGGAACTGCGCACCGACCTGCTTGCGCGCCATCAGTCCCTGGCCGGCGGATTTGAGGCTGTCGGCACGCGCCTTGCCACGGCCCTCGGCCAGCGCTTCGGCGAAGTTGGCGAACAGCACGGTGAACCACAACCACAGGGCGATCTGCACGCCCAGGGCAGTGCTTACCTGGCCATCCCCGGGCTGAGCGGAAGGCACGAAACACAGCACGCTGGTGACCAGCGCCGTCAGCTCGACCACCAGCATCACCGGTGAACGCACCAGCTGGCGCGGGTCGAGCTTGACGAAGGCCTGCCTAAGGGCCGGGCGCCACAGCGCACCGAGGTGGGTCTGCACCTTGCCGCTGGACGGGTTGGCGCTGCTTTGCGCCGATACATGGACATTCATCACGGGCGCTCCTTCACAGTACCAGGTATTCGGCCAGCGGGCCCAGGGCCAACGCCGGCATGAAAGTCAGGCCACCCACCAGGAGGATGGTCAGAGTCAGCAATACGACGAACAGCGGGCCGTGGGTGGGGAAGCTGTTCCGCCCCAGCGGGGCCGTGCGCTTGGCCGCCAGGCTGCCAGCGATCGCCAGCACCGGCAGGATGTAGCCGAAGCGCCCGAGCAGCATGGCCAGGCCGAGCATGAGGTCGTGGTAGGGGGTGTCGGCGCTGAAGCCGGCGAAGGCCGATCCGTTGTTGCCGGTGGCCGAGCCATAGGCATACAGCGCCTGGGTGAAACCGTGCGGGCCGGGGTTGCCGATGGAGGCCGCAGGTCCGGCGAAGCTCACCGCCAGGGCAACGCAGACCAGCACGCCGAGCGGCATCACCATCAGCGTGGCGACCAGCAGGCGCACCTCGCGCGCCTCCAGCCGCTTGCCCAGGTAGGCCGGTGTGCGACCGATCATCAGGCCGGCGAGGAACACCGCGATCAGCACAAACAGCAGCATGCCGTAGAGACCGGCGCCGATGCCGCCAAAGATGATTTCGCCGAGCACCATGTTGAACAGCGGCACCAGCCCGCCAAGCGCGCTGAAGCTGTCGTGCATGGCGTTCACCGAGCCATTGGAGGCCGCCGTGGTGGTGGTGGCCCAGAGCGCCGAAGCGAAGCTGCCGAAGCGTGCTTCCTTGCCCTCCAGTGAGCCCACCTGCTCGACGGGCAGCCCTGCCAGCAGCGGATTCGGCTGCAACTCCGCCCAGGCACAGAGGCCCAGCCCCATGGCGAACAGCAACAGCATGCTGGCCAGGATCGCCCGGCTCTGACGCAGGTCCCGCACGTAGTGACCGAAGGCGAACACCAGCGCTGCCGGGACCAGCAGGATCGACGCCAGCTCCAGCAGGTTGCTCAGCGCCGTGGGGTTCTCGAAGGGGTGCGCCGAGTTGACCCCGAAGAATCCGCCGCCGTTGGTGCCCAGCTGCTTGATGGCAATCTGGCTGGCCGCCGGCCCCATCGGCAGGGTCTGCTCGCTGCCCTGCAGGGTGGTCGCCGCCACGTAGTCGCTGAAGGTCTGCGGTACGCCCTGCCACACCAGCAGCAACGCCAGCAGCAGACACAGCGGCAGCAGGCCGTAGAGCACGGCGCGGGTCAGGTCGACCCAGAAGTTGCCCAGGCGGTCGCTGGACTGCCGCGTCAGCCCCCGGCACAGCACCACCAGCACCGCCAGCCCCACCGCCGGGCTGACGAAGTTCTGCACCCCCAGGCCAAGCATCTGACTGAAATAGCTGAGCTGTGCCTCACCGCTGTAGGCCTGCCAGTTGGTGTTGGTGACGAAGCTCACCGCCGTGTTGAAGGCCAGCGGCAGGCTCATCCCGGCCACCTGCTGCGGATTGAGCGGCAAGGCGCCCTGCAACAGCAGGATGCCGGTCAGCACCAGCAGGCAGACCAGCGTGAAGGCCAGCAGTGCGAGGCTATAGCCGCGCCAGCCCTGCTCCTGCTGCGGGTCGATGCCGGCGACACGGTAACAGGCGCGCTCCAGGGGTTGCAGCAGAGGGCTCAGCCAGGTGCGCTGGCCTTCCATCACGCGATAGAAGTAGCGCCCCAGAAACGGCGCCGGTGCCAGCACCAGCAGGGAAAAAGCTGCCAGCAGCAGCCAGTCGTTGTCGTGCATGGCCACCTCCTCAGCCGCGCCCGGCGGTGAGCAGAGCCACCAGCAGGTAGGCGAAGAGGCCGATCACCAGGATCAGCGACACACCATCGATTGCGTTCATGTTCAAAGCTCCACGATGCGGGACGTCCGCTCGCGAGCATTGTCGGAAGGCCGGCCGTAAAGATTCGATTGGCGGGCGGCTGGCGGGGCGTAAAGAAAGCGTATCGATGCAGCGGCGCCGGGCCTGTGGCGGCGCGCCGGCTCAAGCGCCGCGTAACCCGTCAGGCATTGGCAAGCCCGCCACTCAGGCCAGCAACTGCACCGCCAGACCCAGCAGCGCACAGGCCAGCAGCGTCTCGATCACGCCGCGCCGCAAGCCCAGCAGCGCCACGCCCGCGCCCAGCGTGATCGCTGCCGACAGCCAGTCGAAGGTCCCGCCGAAGCCCTCTGGCCAGAGCACGTGATAGGCGAAGAACAGCGCCAGATTGACGATGACCCCGACCACCGCAGCGGTGATGCCGGTCAGCGGCGCGGTGAACTGCAAGCGGCCGTGGGTCGACTCCACCAGCGGCCCGCCGGCGAGGATGAACAGGAACGACGGCAGAAAGGTGAACCAGGTGACCAATGCAGCCGCCAGAGCACCACTGGCGAAGGCCGAGTCACCCGCGAACGGCGGCTGGCCGTAGGCACCGACGAAGGCCACGAAGGCGACGACCATGATCAGCGGCCCTGGCGTGGTCTCGCCGAGCGCCAGGCCGTCGATCATCTGCCTGGGCGTCAGCCAGCCATACTGCTCGATGGCGCCCTGATACACATAGGGCAGCACCGCGTAGGCGCCGCCAAAGGTCAGCAGCGCCGCCTTGGTGAAGAACCAGCCCATCTGCGTCAGCGTGCCCTGCCAGCCGAACGCCAGGGTCAGCAGGCCCATCGGCAGCAACCACAGCAACGCGCCCAGCAGCAGGATCAGCCCCAGGCGAGCGGGCCGGAAACGCGTATGCGCCAGGCGTGTGTCGTCATCGATCAGCGCCGCCACCGGGGCGGCGCCAACCTCGCCATGCGCAGCCGCGCCGGTGAAATGCTGCGGCGCCAGGCGCCCGCCGAGGTAGCCGATCAGCGCGGCAGCCAGCACGATCAGGGGAAAGGGCAGCTGCAACGCGAAGATCGCGACGAAGGCCGCCAGCGCGATGCCCCACAGCCAGGCGTTTCTCAGCACCCGCCCGCCGATGCGCCAGGCCGCCTGCGCCACGATGGCTGTCACCGCCGGCTTGAGGCCATAGAAGAGCCCCGCCACCAGGGGCACGTCGCCATAGGCCAGATAGACCCAGGACAGGCCGATGAGGATCAGCAGCGATGGCAGCACGAACAGCACGCCGGCGATCACCCCGCCCCAGCTGCGGTGCATCAGCCAGCCGATATAGGTGGCCAGCTGCTGCGCCTCCGGCCCGGGCAACAGCATGCAGTAGTTCAGCGCATGCAGAAATCGTCGCTCGGACAGCCAGCGGCGCTTCTCCACCAGCTCCTGATGCAGGATCGAGATCTGCCCGGCCGGCCCGCCGAAGCTGATCAGCCCCAGTTTCAGCCAGAAACGCAACGCCTGCAGCACGCTGACCGGGGCAGGACGCTCTGGCGAATCGGACATTGGGCAGGCTCCAGCACGACGAAAACCGACCGCCCACTATAGCCGCGAAACATGACAGCGAAGCGACAGCGCACGAAAAACGACCAGCCTCCCGCAGCCCTTGTACCACCTGGCCTGGAACGCTTTTCCCGCATCTTATCCACAGCGCTTTCCCCAGATTCTGTGCATGAGCCGGGCGCCTGCGGCCCGCCCCTGCCCCGCTGTGGGAAACTCAACGCAAGTCATTGATTGATCGAACGATGCGACCTGTCGATGACGCCAACAAGACGTCACTGGGCAAAAACTGAACGGCTCCGGACAGGCTGCGGGAATGCTAGGCAGGAAGGGCTTTTGCAAAGGTTATCCACAGGACTGCCAACAGAATCTGTGAAGCAATCGGGAGGCGTCAGCCGTTGTACAGATAGACCACCAGGCGCTTCTCGGGGCTGACGACGATCAGGCCGATCCGACCATAGGCGTAATAGCTGCCCGGGCTGTTGATAAGGCTGTCGACATCGCGTATCAGCGCGGCGGCCACCTCGATGCAGAAGCCGTAACGGCAGAGGTAGTCGAGGCTGCTCAGCGACTGCTGGCGACTGTCCACAGGCCAGTGCCGCTCGTCCGCGGCGATCGGCGTTTCTTTCCAGTCGCTGTACGAGCCGCGCCAGCGCCGCCCTGCAGTGGCGCTGTTGCCCGGCATGTTCTCGAAGAACCCCAGCCCCGTACCGGCGAGCGCCGCGGTGGCTGCGGGCAGACGATAGACGAGAATCCCGGTCTCGTTGCCGCCTGGGCCGAACCCCCAGGACTCCTCCATGGCATAGACGATGGAGGTGACCTGCAGCGCGTCGGGCACCAGGCTCAGGCGGTACTCGTTGAGCGTGTGCAGATAGGCCAGGCGGATCGCCAAGGCACAGGCGAAGGTGCCGAAGACCAGCGTTGCGTAGATGAGCAGCTTGCGAGCGGTGGACATGCGCCGTTTCGTCCCTGAAGGTCAGTCGTCCTGCCAGCCCGGGGAGCAGGCTGGCCCGCCCTACTCTACACAGGCCGGGACCACAGACAATGGGGACGACGGTCGACCGCCACCAATCTGCAACCCGCACACAGGAAAACGCCCGACAGACAGCTCGGTAATGCTGTTCATCTGAGGTTGCACACGTTTGGCTCCCCTCTCCCATTCATGGGAGAGGGGCTGGGGGAGAGGGGACTAGGCGCGTCCGACTACTGCTCCGGTGAACAGCATTACGACAGGTCGGGCGTTTTCCTCAGCGTGCCGGGTCCGGTTCAGTTGCCGGCGGCCTTCAGCAGCGGGTTGCCATTGGCGCCGGCCCCGCCGTTGGTCTTGTAGGCGTCGAGCAGTTTGCCGGCCTTGCTCCACTCGAACACGGTCGACTCGTTCTTGTTGTACGCCCCCGGTATCGCGGTGATCAGGCTGTAGTCGTACTTCCACACTTCCTTGCCGCTCAGCTCGGACTTGGAGTTAGGGTGACCGACCTGCTTGACGACCTCATCCTGGGTGGCACCGGAGCTTTTCAGCTGCTGCAGCGTTTCCGGGGCGATGTACACGCCGGTCTCGTAGTCCAGCGGCGTACGAACGTTGCAGCCTGCCAGCAGGGTCAGGGAGAGGGCCGCTGCGGCGATGAGGGTTGTCTTGTTCATGCTGAATGTCCTTGTTTTGATCCGTCCATACCGCCAACGGGGCCTCGGCGCTGCGCGCGAGCAGCCACGCAAGGGCGGTAAGCAAGGAGCATAAGGACGGGCAGGCGGCCCAGCCATAACACAGATGACCTAATGGCCTTGTGCTGGCTGTGCCGCCCCGGACCAGGATCGCGTCAGCGACCGAACGCCGTCAGGCCGCCTTGCTCGGCGACGCATCCTCGAAGCGGTCGACCTTGCGCAGGCTCTTGAAGCCGAGCATCCAGCCGCCGGTCACCAGCAGGGTGCAGGCGCAACCGAGCAACGCCGCCGGCACCACGCCGAACCAGGCGGCACTGGTACCGGCGCGGAATTCGCCCAGCTCGTTGGAAGACCCGATGAACAGCATGTTCACCGCGTTGACCCGGCCACGCATGGCGTCCGGCGTGGAGAACTGCACCAGCGAGGAACGAATGTACATGCTCACCATGTCCGCGCCGCCGGCCACCATCAGCGCGGCGAAGGACAGCCAGAACAGGCTGGACAGGGCGAACACCAGGTTGGCCAGGCCGAACAGCGCCACCGCGCCGAACATCACCAGGCCGACATGTCGGTTGAAGGGTCTCATGCTCAGGTACAGGCCCACGGTCACCTCGCCGATGGCCATGGCGCTGCGCAGCAGGCCCAGGCCCGTGGGGCCGACCTCCAGCACCTCCTGGGCGTAGATCGGCAGCAACGCCACCACGCCACCGAGCAGCACGGCGAACAGGTCCAGCGAGATGGTGCCGAGAATGATCGGCCGCGTGCGGATGAAGTGGATGCCCGCGGTGAAGCGCGCCCAGGCGGTCGACTCCAGCGCCTGCATCTTCTCCGCATAGCGCACCGGCACCAGCGGCAGCAGCGCCGTACCAACGAGGAAACACAGCAGGCACACCGAGTAGGTCAGGCCACCGCCGCCGATGGCGTACAGGCCACCGCCGAGCACCGGGCCGGAGATGGTCGCGCCGCGCATGATCATGCTGTTGGCCGCGATGGCCGCCGCCAGGCGCTCGCGCGGCACGATCTGCGGCAACAGGCTCGACAGCGCCGGCCCGGTGAAGGCACGGCCACAGCCGTAGAGCACCAGCACGGCGTAGTACCAGCTGACCGGCGCCTCGCTCAGTGACAGCCAGAGCAGCGCCCCCGCGCACAGCGCCTCCACCAGCCAGCTGAGCATGAGGATCAGCTTGCGGTCGTAACGGTCGATCAGGTCGCCCGCCGGCATCAGCAGCACCAGCATGGGGATGAACTGGGCCAGGCCGACATAGGCCAGCGACAGGGGATCGCGCGTCAGGTCATAGACCTGCCAGGCCACCACGATGGCCTGAATCTGCACGGCGAAGACCACCACGATGCGCGCGACGAGAAAGGGCAGGAAACCGGGAAGCCGGTAAACGGAAACTGGAGCAGCGGACACGGAGGAAACCTCGAGGCATGACCGGCCGGTGCCGGTCGAGGTGAGCCGGCCAATCTACGGCAAAGCCCTGCCATGGGGCAAACCGGTGAACAGGTTGTTGCGCTGGTTGCTCCACAGGCAGATGGCAACCGAAATAATTTGGGCCGAATCGACGAGTCTTGTGCAGTCGCGGCTGAAGCCCCTCCCACGCTCCGCGCGGTTGCGGGCGGTATGGTTCAGACCACAAACCCGTAGGAGGCGCTTTAGCGGCGAGCTGTTTCATCGCGGCTGAAGCCGCTCCTTGGGAATAGCGTGCAAGCGCAGAGGGCAGACGACTTTGGTAGCCTTGTCCGAACGTTTTTACGGAAGCCTCGCCATGCCGCTCACCCTCGACGAACTCGCCCAGATCAGCGCCCTGACCCTGAGCCACTATCAGGACAGCGCCGAAGATTTCCGCGCGGGCACCCGCGACCACGACGTCAGCCAGAACATCGCCGCCCTGCTGCGCCATATCGAGGCGCCGAGGCCCTGGCGCATCCTCGATCTCGGCTGCGGCCCCGGCCGCGACCTGCGCACCTTCAGCGCGCTCGGGCATCAGGCCGTCGGCCTGGATGGCTGCGCCGAATTCGTCGAGATGGCGCGCACCGACAGCGGCTGCGAGGTGTGGCAGCAGAACTTCCTCGCCCTGGACCTGCCCGAGGCGCATTTCGACGGTATCTTCGCCAACGCCAGCCTGTTCCATGTACCGGACCAGGAGCTGCCGCGCGTGCTCGGCCAACTGCATGCGGCGCTGAAAACCGGCGGCGTGCTGTTCAGCTCCAACCCGCGCGGCGACAACCAGGAAGGCTGGAACGGCCCGCGCTACGGCAGCTACCACGACCTGGAGCGCTGGCGTGCGCGGCTCGTCGCTGCCGGCTTCGTCGAGCTGGAGCACTACTACCGTCCAGACGGCCTGCCGCGTGAGCAACAACCCTGGCTGGCCAGCGTCTGGCGCGCCCGCTGAACACAGGCCGGCCGCGACTCACAATGGGGCAGGGATTCGCGCCGTGCATTCTTTTGGGCTGCGCGCGCCACCCGAAACGCGCCTGAGCGCAGCGCCCGAGGCCCGGAACAGAGCGGCCTGGGGCATCTCGACAGGGATTGGCACAGCCACTGCATGACTCCGCACAAGCCCGGCCACCCGGGCAACCCACTCGGTCAACGGCGATCGAACAGCCAACGCAGGCAATTGGGTAGCGACGTGCCATAGAGCGGCACGCGACAGAACAGGCAAAGGCGCCTGGAACCGCAAGGTTTCAGGCGCTTTTTTTTGCCGCACGAAAACCTGATGAGCTTTCGCCGGGAACCACCATGAACAGCACAGAACGCCCCAGCAACAAGCAACGCCTGGTCATCATCGGCAACGGCATGGTCGGCCACCACTGCGTCGAGCAACTGCTCGCGGCCGGCGCGCTGGAACACTACCGGATCGACGTGTTCGGCGAGGAGGCGCAGCGCGCCTACGACCGCGTGCACCTCTCCGAATACTTCAGCGGGCGCGATGCCGAATCCCTGGCGATGAGCGCCGCCGAACTGTACGCACGCCCCGACCTGTACCTGCACCTGGCTGCGCCGGTGCTGGAGATCGACCGCGCCACCTGCGAGGTGATCACCGCGAAGGGGCGCTTCACCTACGACAAGCTGGTGCTGGCCACCGGCTCCTACCCCTTCGTGCCGCCCATCGAAGGCGCCGAGGGCGATGCGCGCCTGGTCTACCGCACCCTCGACGATCTCGACGCCATCCGCGCCGCCGCCCAGGGCAAACGCCGCGGCGTGGTGGTCGGCGGCGGTCTGCTCGGCCTGGAGGCAGCCAACGCGCTGAAATCGCTGGGCCTGGAAGCACACGTGGTGGAATTCGCCCCGCGCCTGATGCCGGTGCAACTCGACGACTTCGGCGGCGCCGCGCTCAGGCAGCGCATCGAGGACCTCGGCGTCGGCGTGCACCTGGGCAAGGCCACGCAGTCGATCGGCGCCGGCAGCGACTACCGCTACCGGATGAACTTCGCCGGCGATGAGGCCCTGGAGACCGACCTGATCGTCTTCTCCGCCGGCATCCGCCCACAGGACGCCCTGGCCCGCGCCTGCGCGCTGGAACTCGGCCCGCGCGGCGGCGTGGCGATCGATGACCAGTGCCTGAGCAGCGACCCGAACATCTACGCCATCGGCGAGTGCGCGGCCTGGAATGGCGGCATCTTCGGCCTGGTCGCGCCCGGCTACCAGATGGCCCGCGCCGTCGCTGCCCGGCTCTGTGGCGCCGAGGCGCAGCCGTTCCTCGGCGCCGACATGTCGACCAAGCTCAAGCTGCTCGGCGTCGATGTCGGCTCCATCGGCGACGCCCACGGCGCAACGGCCGGCGCGCGCAGCTACCGCTACATCGACGAGGCCAGCGCCAGCTACCGCCGCCTGGTGGTCTCCGCCGACGGCCGCCAGGTGCTCGGCGCCGTGCTGGTCGGCGACAACAGCTACTACGACACCCTGCTGCAGTACGCGCAGAACGGCATCAGGCTGCCGGACGACCCGGCCAGCCTGATCATGCCCGCCGGTGGTGGCGCTCCGGCGCTCGGCGCCGACGCCCTGCCGGACAGCGCCACCATCTGCTCCTGCCACAACGTCAGCAAGGGCTCGGTGTGCGCCGCCATCGACGCCGGTTGCTGCGATGTCGCCGGGGTCAAGGCCAGCACCAGAGCGGCCACCGGCTGCGGCGGCTGCGCGGCGCTGCTCAAGCAGGTGGTCGAGCACGAGCTGAGCGCCCGTGGCGTGGCCGTCGACACGAGCCTCTGCGAGCACTTCGCCCACACCCGCCAGGAGCTCTATCACTTCGTCCGCGTCGAGGGCATAGAGACGTTCGAGGACTTGCTGGCTAGGCATGGCAAGGGCCACCTCGGCTGCGACATCTGCAAGCCGGCGGTGGGCTCGATCCTCGCCTCCTGCTGGAACCGGCCGATCACCGAGCCGGCGCTGATTCCGCTGCAGGACACCAACGACACCTTCATGGCCAACATGCAGAAGAACGGCACCTACTCGGTGGTGCCGCGCATCCCCGGCGGCGAGATCACCCCCGAGGGGCTGATCGCCATCGGCGCGGTGGCGAAGAAATACGACCTCTACACCAAGATCACCGGCGGCCAGCGCATCGACCTGTTCGGCGCCCAGCTGCACGAACTGCCGGACATCTGGGGCGAACTGATCGCTGCTGGTTTCGAGACCGGCCACGCCTACGGCAAGTCGCTGCGCACCGTGAAAAGCTGCGTCGGCAGCACCTGGTGCCGCTACGGCGTGCAGGACAGCGTGGCCATGGCCCTGCACCTGGAGAATCGCTACAAGGGCCTGCGCTCGCCGCACAAGATCAAGTTCGCGGTCAGCGGCTGCACCCGCGAGTGCGCCGAGGCGCAGAGCAAGGACATCGGCGTGATCGCCACCGAGAACGGCTGGAACCTGTACGTCTGCGGCAACGGCGGCATGCGCCCACGGCATGCCGAACTGTTCGCCACCGACCTGGACGACGACGGCCTGGTACGCCTTATCGACCGCGTGCTGATGTTCTACATCCGCACCGCCGACAAGCTGCAGCGCACCTCGGTGTGGCGCGAATCGCTGGAAGGCGGCCTGGACTACCTCAAGCAAGTGATTCTGGAAGACAGCCTGGGCCTCGCCGCCGAACTGGAAGCGCAGATGCAGCTGGTGGTCGAGCGCTACGAATGCGAATGGGCGGGCGCGCTGAAGGACGAGGAGAAGCTCAAGCGCTTCCGCACCTTCGTCAACGAAAAGGGCGGCGACCCCGACATCCGCTTCGTCCGCGAACGCGGCCAGCGCCGTCCGGCGCGCACCCATGAACTGGAACTGATCCCCGTCACCGAGGAGGCCGTCTGATGAGCCCGTCCAACACCGCACGCGATCCGCACGCCGACTGGCGCCCCCTGTGCCGCACCGCCGACCTGGTGGCCGGCTCCGGCATCGTCGCCCTGGCCGGCGGCCAGCAGGTGGCGCTGTTCTACCTGCCGGACAGCGAGCCGCAGGTATTCGCCATCGGCAACCGCGACCCGAAATCCGGCGCCAACGTCATCGGCCGCGGCCTGGTCGGTCACCTGGGAGGCGATCTGGTGATCGCCTCGCCGCTGTACAAGCAGCACTTTCGCCTGCGCGACGGTGCCTGCCTGGAATACCCCGAGCAGCACCTGCCGGTCTGGCCCGTGCGCCTGTGTGGCGAGCGGGTGGAAATCAGCCTGGGCTGAGCCACTGCCCCCTTCTTCAATAGCTAACGAGAGAGCGCAAACATGTCCTATCTGGTCCCGACAGAATTCGTCACCAAGATGGTGGATGCCGGTGAGTCGAAGATCTTCATGTCGACCCGCGACACCCTGATCCGCGCCTTCATGGCGGGCGCCATCCTGGCCCTGGCGGCGGTGTTCGCCATCACCGTGGGCGTGCAGACCGGCTCGCCGCTGGTGGGCGCCATGCTCTTCCCGGTCGGCTTCGTGATGCTCTACCTGATGGGCTTCGACCTGCTCACCGGCGTGTTCATGCTCACCCCGCTGGCCCTGCTCGACCGCCGCCCCGGCGTCACCCCGAGCGGCGTGCTGCGCAACTGGGGCCTGGTGTTCGTCGGCAACTTCGCCGGCGCGCTGACCGTGGCCTTCATGATGGCGTTCGTCTTCACCTACGGCTTCTCCACCGGCCCGGGCGCCATCGGCGAGAAGATCTCGCACATCGGCGAGGCGCGCACCCTGGGCTACGCCGAATACGGCCTGGCCGGCTGGGCGACCATCTTCCTGCGCGGCATGCTGTGCAACTGGATGGTGTCGATGGGCGTGGTCGGGGCGATGATCTCCACCACCGTGAGCGGCAAGACCATCGCCATGTGGATGCCGATCATGCTGTTCTTCTTCATGGGCTTCGAGCACTCGGTGGTGAACATGTTCCTGTTCCCCTCGGCGATGATCATGGGCGGCGACTTCTCGGTGATGGATTACATGATCTGGAACGAGATCCCCACCGCACTGGGCAACCTGGTCGGCGGCCTGGCCTTCACCGGCCTGACCCTCTACACCACCCACGTCAGAACCGCGCCCAAGCGCACCACCTACAACTGAGCCGTGCCGATGAGCCTGGTCGACGCCTCGCCGCGCAGCCGCCAGCCAGGGCGGCTGCGCGTCAGCGTCGGCCAGCATTCGGACAAGGGCAAGAAGCCACGCAACCAGGACTTCCATGGCCTGTGCGTGCCGCAGGCGGCCCAGCTCGACAGCAAGGGCATCGCCGTCGCCCTGGCCGATGGCATCAGCAGCAGCGAGGTCAGCCACATCGCCAGCGAGACGGCTGTGGCGGCCTTTCTCAGCGACTACTACAGCACCAGCGACGCCTGGTCGGTGAAGACCTCGGCGCTGCGCGTGCTCGCCGCCACCAATGCCTGGCTGCACGCGCAGAGCCGGCGCAGCCCGCACCGCTATGACCTGGATCGCGGCTACGTCTGCACCTTCAGCGCGCTGCTGCTGAAGTCGACCACCGCGCACCTGTTCCACATCGGCGACGCGCGCATCTACCGCCTGCGCGGCGACGTGCTGGAACCGCTGACCCAGGAACATCGCCTGCACCTCGATGCCGACAGGAGCTACCTCAGCCGCGCGCTGGGCATGCAGGCGCATCTGGAAATCGACTATCAGGCCCTGCCCCTGGAGGTCGGCGACCTGTTCCTGCTGGCCACCGACGGCGTGCATGCCTTCCTCGACGACCGCAGCCTGCGCGCCTGCCTCGCCGGCAGCGCCGACGACCTGCAACACACCGCGCAACGAATCGTCGAGCGGGCGCTGGCCGACGGCAGCGACGACAACCTGACCGTGCAGCTGCTGCGCATTGAGCAGTTGCCCGAAGGTGAGCCCGGCGAGTTGCAACGGCAGCTGGACGAGCTGCCCTGCCCACCCGCGCTGGAGGCACCGTGCGACTTCGACGGCTACCGCATCCTGCGCCGACTGCACGCCAGCGCGCGCAGCCACCTGTACCTGGCGCGCGACCCGGCCAGCGGCGCCACGCTGGTGCTCAAGACCCCCTCCCAGGATCTGCAGCAGGACACGCAGTACCTGCAGCGCCTGCTGCTGGAGGAATGGATCGCCAGGCGCATCGACAGCCCCCACGTGCTCAAGGCCCATGTGCCATCGCGCCCGCGCCACTACCTGTACAGCAGCAGCGAATTCATCGACGGCCAGACGCTCGCGCAGTGGCTGCTCGACCACCCGCAACCGCCCCTGCAGGCGGTACGTGACATCGTCGAACAGATCGCACGCGGCCTGCGCGCCTTTCACCGCCTGGAAATGCTGCACCAGGACCTGCGTCCGGCCAACCTGATGATCGACGCCGAGGGTACGGTGAAGATCATCGATTTCGGCGCGACGCACGTGGCCGGGCTGCAGGAGAGCGACGCGCGGGAGACGCTTCGGCAGGCGCTCGGCACGGCCCAGTACAGCGCACCGGAATACTGGCTGGGACAGCCGGCCAGCGTCGGCTCGGAGGTGTTCTCACTAGCGGTGATCACCTACCAGATGCTCACCGGCCGACTGCCCTACGGCGCGGCCATGGCACGGGCCCGGAGCCGGGCGGCGCAGATGCGCCTGCGCTACCAGCCAGTGGGGCGCCAGGCGGACCTGCCGCCGTGGCTGGACGACGTGCTGCGCAAGGGTTGCCACCCGGACCCGAACCAGCGCTACCGGGACCCGGACGAATTCGTCCACGCCCTGCGCCATCCCGGCCAGGCGCTGCTCGCGCGCAGGCATCGGCCCCTGCTGGAGCGCGACCCGCTGCTGTTCTGGCAACTGCTCAGCCTGCTGCTGGCACTGTCCTTGCTAACCGCACTGCTGCACTAGGCGCGCCGTGCCTTGCTGGCAAAACGCCCGGCAGACGGGCAGAATTTCCCGCTGCCCGTTCCTGAACGGCCTGCCCTACGGTCGCACCCGACCCACATGGCACCCCGCAGGCCTGTCCCTGCGCCGTTATTTCCTGCGCAGGTATCGCTTCGATGTCACCGATCGACCTCAACTCCGACATGATGTATCGCCTGCTGGTGCAGAGCGTGGTGGATTACGCCATCTACCTGCTCAGCCCCGAGGGCGTGGTGACCAACTGGAATGCCGGTGCCCAGCGGGCCAAGGGCTACCGGGCGGCGGAAATCGTCGGCCAGCATTTCTCGGTGTTCTACAGCGCGCAGGAGCGTGACGCCGGCGTGCCGCAACGCGGCCTGCAGCAGGCCCGCGACACCGGGCGTTTCGAAGCCACCGGCTGGCGCCTGCGCAAGGACGGTTCGTCGTTCTGGGCGCATGTGATCATCGATGCCGTGCGCGACGATGAAGGCCAGCTCATCGGCTTCGCCAAGATCACTCGGGACTGCACCGAGCAGCAGCGCCTGCAGAACGAACAGCGCGAGCAGGAGCGGCGTTTCCGCCTGCTGGTGCAGGGCGTCAAGGACTACGCCATCTACATGCTCGACCCGCAGGGCCATGTGCAGAACTGGAACGCCGGCGCGCAACGGGCCAAGGGCTACAGTGCCGGCGAAATCGTCGGGCAGCACTTCTCGCTGTTCTACACGCCGGAAGATCGCAGCACGGGCCTGCCGCAGCGGGGCCTGGAGACCGCCCACCGCGAGGGCCGCTTTGAGGCCGAGGGCATCCGCCTGCGCAAGGACGGTTCAGCGTTCTGGGCCCACGTGATCATCGATGCGGTGCGCGACGACGAGGGCCAGCTCATCGGCTTCGCCAAGATCACCCGCGACATCACCGAGCGCCGCCAGCACGAACAGGAACTGCTCAAGGCCAAGGAACTGGCGGAAAGCTACAGCGAGGAGATGAGCAACCTGTCGCGCTTTCTCGACTCGGTGATCGGCAACATTCCCGCCAGCCTGATCGTCAGGAACCCGCAATCCGGGGAAATCCTGCTGGCCAACCCGCAGGCCGAGCGCCTGTTCGGCTGCAGCGCCCAGGCCATGGTCGGCCAGCATCCACAGGCCTGCCTGGCAGCGGGCATCGCCCGCTATATCGAAGAGCAGACCGAACAGGGCATCCGCGCCAAGACCGGCTACCTGCGTGAACAGGCCCTGGAGACCCCGCTGGGCCTGCGCACGCTGCGTACCCGCGTGGCCCTGAGCAACGGCGGGGCCAACCAGACCAGCTACGTGCTGATGATCGCCGAGGACGTCACCGACGAACTGGCCGCGCACGCGCAGATTCATCACATGGCGCACCACGACGCACTGACCGGGCTGGCCAACCGCACGCTGTTCGCCGAGCGTCTGCAGGAAGCCCTCGCCGAGAGCGCGGTCGAGCGCTCGCTGGTCGGCGTACTGTGCCTGGACCTGGACAACTTCAAGAACATCAACGACGCGCTCGGCCATGCCTTCGGTGACCGTTTGCTGCGCGCGCTGGCGACCCGCCTGAAAGGCACCCTGCGCGACCAGGACACCCTGGCCCGCCTCGGCGGCGACGAGTTCGCCATCGTCCTGCGCAACCTGGATTGCCCCGAGAGTGCCCATCGCACCGCCCAGCGTCTGATCGACGTGGTCGCGCCGAGCTTCATGATCGACGACCACAGTTTCAGCGTCGGCCTGAGCGTGGGCGTGGCCATCGCACCGAACGACCACCAGAGCGCCGACCAGCTGCTGCGCTACGCCGATCTGGCGCTGTACGAGGCCAAGCGCAACGGGCGCAATCGCTTCGAATACTTCCAGCCCGAACTGGATGCCGCCGCGCGCCGCCGCCGCACCATGGAGATGGACCTGCGCACCGCCCTGCACCTGGGCCAGTTGCAGCTGCACTACCAGCCGATCATCGACCAGCAGCACGGGCAGATCTCCGGCTACGAAGCGCTGATGCGCTGGCATCACCCGCTCAATGGCCTGGTGATGCCCATGGACTTCATTCCGCTGGCCGAGGAAACCGGGCTGATTCACGAGGTGGGCGCACGTGCGCTCAACCTCGCCTGCCAGGAAGCGGCCAGCTGGAACACCGAGCAGACCGTGGCGGTCAACCTGTCGCCCGTGCAGTTCAGGAACCCCGAGCTGGTCAGGATCGTCGCCCTGGCCCTGCAGGACTCGGCCCTGGAGCCTCGCCGCCTGGAGCTGGAGATCACCGAATCGGTACTGCTCGACAACAGCGACGGCAATATCGAGACGCTCAAGCGCCTCAAGGCCCTGGGGGTGAACATCGCCCTCGACGACTTCGGCACCGGCTACTCCTCGCTGAGCTACCTGCGCTCGTTCGCCTTCGACCGGATCAAGATCGACAAGTCGTTCATCAACGACATGGTCGACAGCCCCGAGGCGATGTCGATCGTGCGCGCCATCACCGGCATGAGCAGCAGCCTGCAGATCAAGACCACCGCCGAGGGCGTGGAAACCGAAGAACAGCTCAGGCAGTTGCAAGCCCAGGGCTGCTCGCACTTCCAGGGTTTCCTGTTCGGCCATCCGCAGCCGGCCAACGAGCGCAAGCGGCAGTGAACCCGGGCAGGCGCTGACGCCCGCCCGCCGCCCCGTTCAGCCGCGCAGGATCATCTCCGCAGCGCGCTCGCCGATCATGATGCACGGCGCATTGGTGTTGCCGCTGATCAGCGTCGGCATGATCGAGGCATCGGCCACGCGCAGGTTGCTCAGGCCGCGCACCCTGAGCTGCGGCGAGACCACGGCGGCCTCGTCCGTGCCCATCTTGCAGGTGCCCACCGGGTGGAACACCGTGGCGGCGTTCTCGCGCAGGTGCGCCAGCAGCTGTTCGTCACTCTGCACCTGGGCGCCGGGCAGCATCTCCTTGCCACGAATGGCGTCGAACTCCGGCTGGGCGAGGATGCTGCGCGCCAGCTTGACCCCCTCCACCAGCACCCGCGCGTCGGCCTCGTCACTGAGGAAGTTGAAGTCGATGCTCAGGCTGCGGCCCTCGCCCAGGCGCACCTCGCCGACGCTTTTCGGGCGCAGCACGCAGGTGTGGATGGCGTAGCCATGGCCCCACTCGAACAGGCGCCCGCGATGGCTGCGATAACCCGGCACGAAGTGCATCTGCACGTCCGGCAGGTCACCCGCCAGCGGCGTGCGGGCGAAGCCGCCGGCCTCGACGTAGTTGGTGGTCAGCCAGCCCATCCTGCGCGCCAGGTACTGGTACGGCGAGGCCAGCACCTTGGGCAGCGAACCGATGGAGAAGCCCAGCGACAGCGGGCTCTTCGAGCGCACGGTGAGCGTGCCGTCGATATGGTCCTGCAGGTTCTTGCCGACTCCGGGCAGGTCGACCTTGCTGGCCACGCCCGCCGCCTCCAGCTCGGCCCTGGGGCCGATGCCGGATTTCAGCAGGATGTGCGGCGAGCCCAGCGCACCGGCGCAGAGGATGGTCTCGCGGCTGCACTGCAAGGTGCGCCACTGGCCCTTCTCGCGCAGTTCCAGGCCGCTGACGCGCTCGCCGTCGAGCAGCAGGCGCTCCACCTCGCAGCCGGTCAGCACGGTGAGGTTGCTGCGCTGGCGCACCGGGGCGACGAAGGCGCGGTAGCTGGACAGACGCCTGGCGTCCTTCTGGGTGACGTTGTACAGGCCGACACCCTCCAGGCTGCCGCCGTTGAAATCGTCGTTGCGGCGCAGGCCGATATGGCTGGCGGCGCTGATGTAACGCTCGGACAACGGGTTGGGGTCGCGCGGCTTGTCCACCAGCAGTTCACCCAGCGTGCCGTGGTAGTGCAGGGACTGGCCGAGGCGGTTGCCCTCGGACTTCTTGAAGTACGGCAGCACGTCGCGCCAGCCCCAGCCGGGACAGCCGGCGGCTTCCCAGCGGTCGTAGTCGCTGGCGTCGCCACGGATGTAGATCATGCTGTTCATCGCACTGGAGCCGCCGAGGGCCTTGCCACGCGGGGTGTGCAGACGACGCCCGGCGAGGTGGCGCTGCGGTGCGGAGAAGTAGTTCCAGCTGAACACGCGGCTCTTGTACAGGGTGATGGTGCCAGCCGGCACCTGCACCCGCGGGCTGGCGTCGCTGCCGCCGGCCTCGATCAGACAGACGCGCACGGCCGGGTCCGCGCTCAGGCGGTTGGCCAGCACGCAGCCGGCCGAACCGGCCCCGACGATCAGGTAGTCGAAGCTGTCCGCCATCTCAGTGCACCTCTTCCATGTCGTCGTGCAGCAGGCCGAGGATGTGCCGCTTCATGCGGATGAACTCGGGCTCCATCACCACGTCGAGGTTGCGCGGACGCTCGATCGGCACGTCGAGGATTTCCTTGATCCGCCCCGGACGCGCGCCCATCACGTAGATACGGTCGGCGAGCAGGATGGCTTCATCGATGTCGTGGGTGACGAACACCACGGTCTTCTTGCTGTTGCCCCAGACCTGCAGCAGCAGTTGCTGCATCTGCAGGCGGGTCTGGCTGTCGAGGGCGCCGAAGGGTTCGTCCATCAGCAGGATCTGCGGGTCGTTGGCCAATGCCCGGGCGATGGCCACGCGCTGCATCATGCCGCCGGAGAGCTGCTTGGGAAAATGCTCGGCGAACTTGTCCAGGCCGACTTCCTGCAGGTAGAACTCGACGATGGTGCGCATCTCGGTGGCCGGCAGCCCCCGGCGCTTGAGGCCGAACTCGATGTTCTGACGCACCGTGAGCCAGGGGAACAGGGTGTAGCCCTGGAACACCATGCCACGGTCGGCACCGGGGCCATCGACCTTGCGCCCGCCGACGTAGATATCGCCCTCGGTCGGTTCGTTGAGGCCGGCGGTGAGGTACAGCAGGCTCGACTTGCCGCAGCCGGAGGGGCCGACGATGACCGCGAACTGCTGGTCCGGCACCTCGAAGGAGACCCGCTCCAGCGCGGTGAAGGTATCCCCCGCAGGCGACTGGTAGCGCAGGCTGACGTTATCCACCTTGAGCCGTGCGGCGACCTCGGCGTACTGACTGAGCGCCGGCATGATGTAGGGTTTCTTGGCTATTGCGCCCATGCGGCGATCCTCAGTCGAAGCAGACGGAACAGTTGATCGGTGATCAGCCCGAGCAGGCCGATGATGGCGATGGCGAGGAAGATCACATCCACCTGGAAACCACGCATGGCCTTGAGGCTGATGTAACCGAGGCCACTGGAGGCGGCGACCAGCTCGGCCACCACCAGGTAGGTCCAGGCCCAGCCCATGGTCACGCGCAGCGTGTCGAGGATGCCGGGCAGGGAAGCCGGCGCCAGCACGTGCAGCACCACGTCACGGCGGCTGGCGCCGAGGGGGTAGCTGGCGTTGAGCAGGTCCCGCGAGACGCCCTTGGAGACGTCGGCGATCATCACCAGCTGCTGGAAGAACACGCCGAAGATGATCACCGAGACGCGTTGCTCCAGGCCGATGCCGATCCACAGGATGAACAGCGGCACGAAGCTGGTCACCGGCAGGTAGCGGATGAAGTTGACCAGCGGCTCGAGAAACGCCTGGACGATGCGGAAGCTGCCCATCAGCAGGCCCAGCGGCACCGCCACCAGGGAGGACACGACGAAGCCGATCAGCACCACTTCCAGGCTGGCCAGCACATGTTTGCTCAGGGTGCCGTCAGCGGCCAGGCGCACGCCAGCGGCGACCACGTCGCCGGGGGTCGGCAGAAACATCGACGGCACCACGCCGCCATAGGACAGGACGGCCCACAGGCCAAGCACCAGCAGCCAGCACAGGCCGCTGACGCCGAGCAACAGACGGCCCGGCAGATCGACTTTCGGGGTCAGGCAGCGCTGCACCCAGGATTTTTGCGTGGCCATGAACCACCTCGTGTTGCGGGTATTGAAGAAGCTGAGCGCGCAGTCGGCCCCTCTGCCGCTGGGGCGGGCACCGTGGGGGCGCTTCAGCGGCGACGCTCGCGGCTGAAGCCCCTCCCACAGGGCCCCTTCTGCGCAGAAGGGTTACGGCGTGACGAACGAGGTATCCACCAGATCCTCGTAGCTCACCGCGTAGGGCTTGCCCTGCAGGCTGCTCCAGGTTTCGTTGGCCAGCTTGATGATCTCGGCGATGTCACCGGCCTTGCCGGGAGTACCGAGCAGCTTCTCGCTCATGGCCTGGTCGTAGAACTTCACGCCCTTGGCCGCTTCGGCCAGGTCCTTGGGATCGGACAGGTAACCGCCAACGCCCTTGGCCATGATTTCGTGGGCCTTCTCCGGGTTGCTCCGGGTGAACTCGACCGCCTTGTACAGGCCGGCGACCAGCGCCTTGACGTCTTCCGGCTGTTTCTCGATGACGTCGCAGTCCAGTGCCACCACGTCGACGATCACGCCGGGCGTCTCGCCGCTGTCGACCAGCACCTTGCCGCTGCCCTTCTGCTTGACCATGGTCAGGTTCGGCTCCCAGGTCACCGCGGCGGGCACGTGACCGGCGATGAAGGCCGAGGCGGCGTCGTCGGCCGTCATGTTCTGCACCTCGATGTCGCTCATGCTCATGCCGGCCTTCTTCAGCAGGTAGCTCAGCCAGAACTGCGACACCGAACCTTCGTTGACCGCCACTGCCTTGCCCTTGAGGCCCTGCATGTCGGCAATGCCCTCCTGCACCACGATGCCGTCGCCGCCGTGGGATTCGTCCAGCGCGGCCACGGCCTTGAAGCAGAAGTCCTTGGAGCGGTACTTGAGGATCTCGTCGATGGTCGAGGCCGAGCCGGACAGCTTGCCCGAGGCCTGAGCGGCCATGTACATCGAGGCTTCCTCGATGGTGGTCAGCTGCAGGTCAAGGCCGGCGTCCTTGAAGTAGCCCAGGTCACGGGCCAGGTACAGGGTGCCGTAGCCGACCCAGGTGGTGTGGCCGATGGACAGGGTGCCGGCCTGAGCGCTGGCGGCCATGCCGGCAGCCAGTGCGGTGCAGGCGAAGGTACGGACGAAACGGTGGCGCAAGGATGATTTCATGAAGCACTCCCACAGCCTGTTGGCTCGTTATTGGTTTACGTGGGGCAGGATTGGCCAGGGGCCGAATTGCATGTGCATGGGGCCAGCCTCGTCGGGCCGATCCTGGTTCTTGCCGCCCTCTGCGGGGCGGTTCCGGGTGATGCCTGTCGCTTTGTTCGCTTTCGCAGGAGCGGCTGTTACAGCAGGTTCAGCTCGCGCCCGGTGCGATCCACCGCGCGCCGGGTCTTCTCCACCAGCTCGTCCAGCTCGGCGTGGGTGGCCACCAGGGCCGGCGCCATGATCATGCGACCGAGGGTGGAACGGATGATCAGGCCCTCGTCGAAGCCGACGGTGCGGCAGTGCCAGGCGATGTCGTTCTCGTTGGCGAAACGCTTGCGCGTGACCCTGTCTTCGGCGAACTGCAGCGCGGCGACCAGGCCAGTGCCCTGGACGTCGCCGATCAGCGGGTGATCCGCGAAGGTCTCGCGCAGCAGCTTCTGCAGGTAGGGGCCGGTGTCGGCCTTCACCCGCTCGACGATGCGTTCGTCACGCAGCGCGGTGAGGTTGGCGATCGCCACGGCCGCCGCCACCGGGTGGCCGGCATAGGTCAGGCCATGGGCGAACACGCCGCCTTCCTGAACCAGGGCATCGGCGATGCGCTTGCCCAGCACCAGGCCTCCCATGGGGATGTAGCCGGAGGTCAGGCCCTTGGCGATGGTCAGGGTGTCCGGCTCGAAGCCGAAGTGCTGGTGGGCGAACCACTCGCCGGTGCGGCCGAAGCCACCGATCACCTCGTCGGCGCACAGCAGCACGTCGTACTGGCGGCAGATGCGCTGCACCTCGGCCCAGTAGCTGGGCGGCGGGAAGATCATGCCGCCGGCGCCCTGGAACGGCTCGGCGACGAAGGCCGCGACGTTCTCGGCCCCCAGCTCGAGGATCTTCGCTTCCAGCTCGCGCGCCGCCTTGAGCCCGAAGGCCTCCTCACTCAGCTCGCCGCCCTCGGCGAAGTAGTAGGGCTCGCCGATGTGGGCGAAGCCCGGCAGCATGCCGCCCATTTCATGCATGAAGCCCATGCCGCCGAGCGCGGTGCTGCCCAGGGTGGAGCCGTGATAGCCGTTCCAGCGGCCGATCATGATTGTCTTGCTCGGCTTGCCGACCACCTGCCAGTAGCGGCGCACGGTGCGGATCAGCACCTCGTTGGCCTCGGAGCCGGAGTTGGTGTAGATGGCGTGGCTGTAGTGCGCCGGCAACAGGCTGAAGAGCAGCTCGGACAGCTCCACCACGCGCGGATGCGTGGTGTGGAAGAACAGGTTGTAGTACGGCAGCTCCTCCAGCTGACGGCTGGCCGCGGCATTCAGGTCGGCACGGCCATAGCCCAGCGCGGTGCACCACAGCCCGGACATGCCATCCAGATAGCGCTTGCCGTCGCTGTCCCAGAGGTTGAGGCCCTGGCCCTTGGCGATGACCAGCGCACCCTCCTCGTTGAGCGCTTTCTGATCGAGAAAAGCGTGGATATGGTGCGCCGCATCCAGCGCCTGATATTCCTGAGTCGTGTGCTTCGGGGCAGTCATCGCAAGGCTCCTGGGTTATCCGGTCGTCAGCTCAGCGGAGCTGGAACCATGTCGTTTTAAGTTGCGTGTACTTGTCGAACGAATGCAGCGACAGGTCGCGACCGAAGCCGGACTGCCGGCCACCGCCAAAGGGCGTGGTGACGTCCAGCGCATCGACGGTGTTGACCGAGACGGTGCCGGCCTTGAGGCGGCGGGCAACGCGGTGGGCGCGGTTGAGGTCGTCGCTCCACAGCGAGGCGGCCAGGCCGTAGACGCTGTCGTTGGCCAGCGCCACGGCCTCGTCCTCGCTGTCGAACGGCAGCACCGCCAGTACCGGGCCGAACACTTCCTCGCGGGCCAGGCGACTGTTCGGCGCCACGCCGGTGAAGATGGTCGGCTCGACGAAGTTGTCCGAGCCGCCGATCGTCAGTTGCCGGCCGCCGGCGACGAGGCGCGCACCCTCGGCCCGGGCGCCGGCGATGAAGTCCATGATCCGCGCCGTCTGCCGCGTCTCGACGATGGCGCCGGCACGGCTGGCCGGATCCAGCGGATCGCCGGGCAACCAGTCGCGTGCCCGAGCCTGCAGGCGTTCGACGAACTGGTCGTGGATCGAGCGCTGCACCAGCAGGCGCGAGTTGGCCGAGCACACTTCGCCCTGGTTGAAGAAGATGCCGAAGGCCGCCTTCTCGGCGGCCAGGTCGAGGTCCTGGCAATCGGCGAACAGCAGATTGGCGCTCTTGCCGCCGCACTCCAGCCACACCTGCTTGAGGTTGGACTGCGCCGAGTAAGCCATGAAGTATTTACCCACCTCGGTGGAGCCGGTGAAGGCCAGGCAGTCGACGTCCATGTGCAGGCCAAGGGCCTTGCCGGCAGCCTCGCCGAGCCCCGGCACCACGTTCATCACGCCTTCCGGCAGGCCGGCCTCAAGCGCCAGTTCGGCCAGGCGCAAGGCGGAGAACGGCGACTGCTCGGCAGGCTTGAGCACCACCGAGTTGCCGGCCGCCAGCGCCGGGGCGAGCTTCCAGGCAGCCATGTCCAGCGGGAAGTTCCACGGCACCACGGCGGCGACCACGCCCAGCGCCTCGCGCGTGATGGTGGCCAGCACGTTGGCCGCGCTGGGGGCGACTTCGTCGTAGCGCTTGTCGAGGCTTTCCGCGTACCAGCGGAACACGCCGGCGGCGCCGGGCACGTCGATGTTCCAGGCGTCCATCACCGGCTTGCCCATGTTCAGCGAGTCGAGCAGCGCCAGCTCATCGCGATTGGCCAGGATCAGCTCGGCCAGGCGCAGCAGCACCTGCTTGCGCTCCGCCGGCGTGCGCTGCGACCAGACGCCCGCTTCGAACGCCTGGCGGGCACTGCGCACGGCCAGATCGACCTCGGCTTCAGCACAGGCGGCGACCTGCGCCAGCACCTGGCCGCTGGCCGGGTTGATGGCCGCGAAGGTGGCGCCGGACAGCGCCGCCACACGGCGCCCACCGATGATGGCCTGTTCGATGAAGCCTTGCTGCCGAGCGCGTTGCTGCCAGTCGCTGAGTTCGTACACCGCAGTCCCCTTAACCGTCTGGTGGTTGCGGAACTGATGGTGGCGCAAGCCCGAAGATAGGAAAAATATTAAAAATGTCGCCGGGACATACGAAAAAGCTCGTCACGCCAGCACCAAAGCAGTGCAGCTCGCCAGCTCCTTGTGCACGCGTCGCCAACGCCCCCGTGACGCCGCGACATGCCTGCCGGCGCCGCGCCATGACGGGATTGGCGGGCGCACTCTTTCAGCGCATGCTCATCGGCACGGCGGCCCGTTCGCGGCAGTGGAATTCGCCCGGCTGCGCGCCCAGGCCTGCCCGGCGAGCCGATCGCGGCGGCGCCCTGGCGATCACCCCAGGCGTGTACGGCTTTTGCAGGCAGGCGTGCAGACGCCGCTGGCCAGCAAAAATATGGCCACTGGCAAAGAAGATGCTCACCTGCACGGCACCCGAGTGCGGGTATGGTGAACGTCGCAACGAACATCATCAGAGGTTTGCGTGGCTGCCTACACCCTGCGTCAACTCAAGTACTTCGTCACCACCGTCGAATGCGGCAGCGTCGCCGAGGCGTCACGCAAGCTGTACATCGCGCAGCCGTCGATCTCCACGGCGATCAAGGGCCTGGAAGAAAGCTTCGGTGTGCAGCTGTTCATCCGTCACCACGCCCAGGGGGTCTCGCTCACCCCGGGTGGGGCGCGCTTCTACCGCAAGGCGCAGGAACTGCTGCGCATGGCGCGTGAGTTCGAGCAGAACGCCCTGGCCGACAACGACGTGGTGGCCGGACAGATCGACATCGGCTGTTTCGAGACGGTCGCGCCGCTGTACCTGCCACGCCTGATCGCCGGCTTTCGCCAGCGCTACCCGGGCGTGGAGATTCGCCTGCATGACGGCGAGCAGCATGAACTGGTGCAGGGCCTGACAGCCGGCCGCTTCGACCTGGCGATCTTCTACGAGCATGACCTCGACGGCACCATCGAGACCGAACCGCTGATGCCGCCGCAGCGCCCCTACGCGCTGCTGCCCGAGGGGCACCGCTTCGCCGCCCAGGCCCAGGTGTCGCTGCGCGACCTGGCGCTCGACCCGATGATCCTGCTCGACGTGCTGCCGAGCCGTAACTACTTCGTCAGTATCTTCGAGGAGCTGGGCCTGTCGCCCAACATCCTGTTCAGCTCGCCGTCGATCGAGATGGTGCGCGGCATGGTCGGCCAGGGCTTCGGCTTCTCCGTGCTGGTCACCCGCCCGCACTGCAACACCACCTACGACGGCAAGCAGGTGGTCTGCGTGAACATCGCCGAGGACGTCACCGGCTCCGGCCTGGTGGCCGCCTGGCTCAAGCGCGCCCAGCTGACCAAGCCGGCCCGGCTGTTCGTCGACTACTGCAAGGAAGAGCTGGGCGAGGCTGCACCGCTCTGAACGAGTTCCCGGATTGCATCCGGGCTACAGGCAGCGCTGCTCGTATCGCCTGGATGCAATCCGGGGCCGTCGCCTAGTCGAACACAGGACGGAAGAAGCTGCGCTCGTAACTCAGGATGCAGCGCGTGTCCTCGGCGTAGCGGAAGGCGGCCTGGCAGTCGGCGTCGGCCAGCGAATCCTGGCGATAGCGCTCGTATTCGGCCAGGCTGGGGAAGCTGAACAGCGCCAGGGCCACGTTGTTGGCGCCTTCCGATGGCAGGAAGTAGCCGTGGTGCGTACCGCCGAACTTCTCCACCAGGGGAATCCACAGCTTGGCGTAGTGCTCGAATTCCTCGAGCTTGTAGGCATCGACGATGTAACGCAGGTAGCAGGTGACCATGGGTCGTCCTTGTCGCAGGTTGAAACGGGACTGGCGATGGAAGCACAAGGGCCGCCGCTCACGCCATCCTTCGGCTCAGTGAATCTCGATGGGCGTGCCGTTCGCCACGCGGAGCCAGATCTCGCGCATCTCGTCGTTGCTCACGGCGATGCAGCCATCGGTCCAGTCCCAGAGGTGGTGCAGCGGACCCAGCCAGCCCCAGCCATTGGGCAGGCCATGGATCATGATATTGCCGCCCGGCGCCTCGTCGCGCGCCGCAGCCGCGGCCTCGTCCCGGGCATTGGGGTAGGAGATGTGCAGGCTCAGGTAGGCCATCGACCTGGGGTTGCGCCAGTCGATCAGGTAGCGCCCCTCGGGGGTACGCTCATCCCCCTCGCGCTGCTTGTGCCCGGCATCGCCGGCCGCACCGAGGGCGATGCGGTACTCGCCCAGCACCTGGCCGTCACGCCACAGCTGCATGCGCCGCTGCGCCTTGTCCACGGTGATCAGGTCCGCCTGTTCGGCCGCCACCGGCGCAGGTTCCGGGCCGCCCGCCAGGCGCCCCATGATCTTGGTGTAACCCAGTGGCAGCGCCACCAGCAGCGCTATTCCCAGTAGCCATCCACGCTTCACCAGCGGCCTCCTGCCATTCCCTCGGTGTCTTCGCGCGCCACCTTAGCAGAAGGCAGGCGCAGCGCCGTGCGCGGCCTCGCAAATGCAGCGCGGCGTGACGGGGCTAGCCCGTCACCAGCGCGCGCAGGCGCTCGCCGTCGATGGCCCGGCAGATGCCCTCGGGCTTCTGCATCGGGGCGTCCTCTGCAGCCAGCATGGCGTTGAGCACCGCCTCGTCGGTGGCCTGCACGGCGGCCAGGTAGAGGGCATCGCAACATTCGTCGTTGAGGTAGTCGAGGTTCAGCCGCGTTGGCGACACCTGCGGCAAGGGCCGTGGGTTGGCCACGCTGAAGGCGAGGAAGATATCGCCCGAGTTGTTGCCACCCGGCGTGCCGGCCAGCGCTATGCCGAGGCCGGCGCGCTGGGCCAGGCGCTTGAGCTGGTGCGGCAGCAAGGGGGCATCGGTGGCGAGAATGACGATGATCGAGCCGCGCTCACGCTCCAGCCCTTGCGGCAGCTCATCCTCCAGGCGCTCGCCGACTGGCACGCCACAGACCTTGAGCCAGGCGCGCTGGCCGTGGTTGGCCTGTACCAGGGCACCGAGGGTGTAGGTCTGGCCGTCGATCTCGATCAGCCGCGAGGCGCTGCCGGTACCGCCCTTGTAGCCGTAGCAGATCATGCCGTTGCCACCGCCGACGTTGCCCTCGGCGATCGGCCCGCCAGCGGCGGCGTCCAGCGCCGCCAGGGCGTCGGCCTCACTGACGTGCTGACCGTTGATGTCGTTGATCACCCCGTCGTAGGTCTCGGCCACCACCGGCATGGCCCACAGGTGCTCGCGCTGCCAGGCCGCCGCGTAGTGGTCGATGGTCCAGCGCGTGGCGGCGTGGTGGACGATGCCGACGCTGTGCGAGTTGGTGATGCACAGCGGGCCGACGAAATAGCCGCCATGCTCGATCCAGTGCGTGCCGGTCATCTCGCCGTTGCCATTGAGCGCATGGAAGCCCGCCCACACCGGCTGCGGCTCGGCTTCGCGACCACGCGGCAGGATGGCGGTGACGCCGGTCTGGATACGCCGGCCGTTGGCCGCCACACCGTTGAGCGTACGGTAACCCACCAGTACGCCTGGCACGTCGGTGATGGCGTTGTGCGGCCCGCTGATACCGGGCAGCGGCAGGCCGAGTTCACGGGCACGAGGTTTAGCCATGGGAGTCATCCTGAGAAGTGGCGGGCTTGCGGTTGCGCAGGTACAGGCCGACCGCCGCGATCAGCAGCGAGGCGAGCAGCAACAGGGTGGCGATGGCGTTGATCTCCGGCTTGATGCCGCGACGGATCATGCCGTAGATGAACACCGGCAAGGTGGTCGAATCGACGCCGGCGATGAAGTAGGTGATCACCAGATCGTCCATCGAGATGATGAACGCCAGCAACGCACCACCGATCACCCCGGGCAGGATCTGCGGCAGGGTCACGCGGCGGAACGTGGTCCAGGGCGAGGCCCCCAGGTCGGCAGAAGCCTCCTCCAGGCGCGTGTCCATGCCCGCCAGCCGCGCGCTGACGATGAGGAACACGTAGCTGATCAGAAAGGTGCAGTGGCCGATGATGATCGAGCCCTTGCCCAGCGGCATGCCGACTCCGACGAAGAAGATCAGCAGGGCGATGCCGAGCACGATGTCGGGCATCAGCATCGGCATGAACAGCAGCACCCGGTAGAACGTCCGCAGGCGGAAGCGATAGCGCGCCAGCGCCAGTGCGGTGAGCGTACCGACCAGCGTGGAGATCGCCGTGGTGCTCAGCGCGACCACCAGGCTGGTGCGTAGCGCGGCCAGCAGCTGGTCGGTGGACTCGATATACAGCGCGTTCTCGCTGAGGCTGGTGGACAGCCCCAGCAGCGAGCGATACCAGTCCAGGCTGAAGCCGTCCCAGATCATCATGTTGATCGGGTTGCCGTTGAACGAGTAGGCGACGATCAGGCTGATCGGCAGGTACAGGAAGACGAAGAACGCCAGGCTGTAGCCGCCCAGCAGGCGGCGCCCGAGGCGGGCGATCAGTGCGTTCATCGGCTGGCCTCCTGCGCGGCGTTGCGCCCCTGGGCCAGTACGTAGAGCAGCAGACAGACCAGCACCGCCGCCATCAGCAGCATCGCCAGGGCGGCGCCGAACGGCCAGTTGCGCGCGGCGAGGAACTGTTGCTCGACCAGGCTGCCGATCATCAGCACGCGCGCGCCACCGAGCAGCGACGGCACGATGAAGTTACCCAGGCTGGGGATGAAGACGATGATCGAGCCGGCGGCGATGCCCGGCAGGGTCAGCGGGAAGATCACTTTCCAGAAGCTCTGCCAGCGGCTCGCACCGAGGTCCGCCGAGGCCTCCAGCAGGCGCTTGTCGAGTTTCTCCACGCTGGCATACACCGGCATGAACATGAACGGGATGAAGATGTAGGTCATGCCGATCAGCACCGCCGTCTCGGTGTAGATCAGCTCCAGCGGGTTGTGGATGCCCAGCGCCAGCAGCGTGGTGTTGATGAAGCCGCTGGGACGCAGGATCAGCAGCCAGGCGTAGAGGCGCACGATCAGGCTGGTGAAGAACGGCAGGGGGATCAGGAACAGACAGAAGTTGCGCATCCGCTCCGGCTGCCGCGCCACCCAGAAGGCCGCCGGGTAGCACAGCGCCAGGGTCGCCAGCACGGTGAGCGCGGCCAGCTTGAACGAGCGCAGGATGATCTCCAGGTAGACCGGGTCGAACTCCTCGTTGCTGCCGTCGGCCCAGCCCAGCACGCGACCGAAGTTGTCGGGATAGAAGCTCCACTCCACGCCGCCGTACAGCCCCGGCTCGAGCAGGCTGTAGAGCGCCATGATGGCCAGCGGCGTCAGGAAGAACACCCCGATGATCGCCGTCACCGGGCTCAGCAGCCCCAGCAGGCGCAAGCGCTCGCGCAACGGCATCAGGCACCTCCCGCGATCAGGTGTGCGGCTTCCAGGCCGTACCACAGTTGCACGCTGTCACCCGTGCGCAGGCGTTGCAGTTGCGGCTGCGCGACATCGCGCAACACGGCCTTGATCTGCCGCCCATGGGGGGTGCGCAGCAGCAGTTCGAAATCCTTGCCGATGAACAGCAGTTGCTCCAGGCGGCCCTCCACGGCGGCGAAGCCCTCGCCAGGACAGTGCAGGGAAAACTGCTCGGGGCGCAGCATGAGCTGGACGTACTGGCCAGCGCACAGCGCCGGGTGACGCGCGTGCAGCAAATCGCCCTGGCTATCGAGCAGGTAGGCGACACCAGCATCGATGGCGCTGACGTGTGCGTCGAACAGGTTGCTCTCGCCGATGAAGCCGGCGACGAAGGCGTTGGCCGGACGGTGGTAGATCTCCGCCGGCGCACCGATCTGCTGGATATGCCCGCCGTTGAGCACGACGATGCGGTCGCTCATGGTCAGCGCTTCCTCCTGGTCATGGGTGACGAAGACGAAGGCGATGCCCAGCTCGTGCTGCAGGTTCTTCAGCTCGCGCTGCATGGCCTGGCGCAGCTGGCGGTCGAGGGCGGACAGCGGCTCGTCGAGCAGCAACAGCGCCGGCCGGTCGACGATGGCGCGGGCCAGCGCCACGCGCTGCTGCTGACCACCGGACAGCTGGCCCGGCTTGCGCCGCTCCATACCGGCGAGGCCTACCAGCTCCAGCGCCTCGCCGACACGCTGGCGTTTCTCGGCCTTGCCCACGCCGCGCACGTCCAGCGCGTAGCCGACGTTGTCGCCGATGCTCATGTGCGGAAACAGTGCGTAGCTCTGGAAAACCGTGTGCACCGGGCGTCTGTGGGGCGGCACGCTGTTCATCGGCTGCCCCTGGATCAGCAGCTCACCACCGTCCAGTTGCTCGAAGCCGCTGATGGTTCGCAGCAGGGTGGTCTTGCCGCAGCCCGATGGCCCCAGCAGGGTGACGAACTCGTTGCTGCCCACGGCCAGGTCGAGACCGTCGAGGGCACGCACCAGATGCCCTTCCGGTGCACGGTAGTGTTTCACCGCGCCACGAATCTCGACCACCGGCGCAGTTTGGGTGAAAGCGGTCATGGAGGACTCCACTGATATCGGAGTGATCGCGGCTGAAGCCCCTCCCACAGGGAACCTGCAATCCGTGGGAGAGGCTTCAGCCGCGAGCTGGCGGCACGGGCCGGCTCAATTGGCGGTACGCACGCGTGTCCAGACCCGGTCGTACTGTTTCAGGCCCTTGCCCAGGTCGCCGAAGATCTGCAGCTTGGCCATCACCTCGGCCGGCGGGTTGACCTGCGGGTTGTCACGCAGCTCGGCCGGCAGCAGCTTGAGCGCTTCCCGGTTCGGCGTGCCGTTCATCTGCTGCGCGGTGTTCAGCGCGGCGATTTCCGGTTGCAGCAGGAAGCTCATGAAGCGCTTGGCAGCCGCCTTGTTCGGCGCACTCTTGAGCACGCAGACGTCTTCCTGGTACATGGTCGCGCCTTCCTTGGGGATGACGTAGGCGAGGTTCTGCGGGTCCTGCTTCACGTACATCATGGCGCCGACGAAGTAGTGCGCGGCGGCGGCGTCGCCGGACTGCACCATCGGCACGCTGTCGTAGGTGAAGGCGGAGACCAGCGGCTTGCGTTCGATCAGCCAGTCCGCGGCCTGCTTGAGTTCGGCGGCGTTGGTGGTGTTGACCGACTTGCCGTCCTTGATCAGGCCGACGCCGAGGGTCTCGCGCATGTCGTCGAGCAGGATCACCTTCTTGCCGGCCTGAGCCTCGGCAAAGAAGTCGTCCCAGCTCTCGATCGGCTTGGACACCTTGTTCTTGTTGTAGAAGATGCCCACCGTGCCCCAGGCGTAAGGCATGCAGTACTCACCCTTGGGATCGGACTTGGCACGCAGAAAGGCAGGGTCGATATTGGCGAAGGCCGGGTCCTGATTGATGTCGGTCTTTTCCAGCAGATCGAGCACGGCCATGGTGTCGTGCATGTGTACCGAGGGAAAGACGATGTCATAGCCCTTGGCACCGGCCTGCAACTTGGCCAGCATCTCTTCGTTGCTGCCATAGGTATCGAGTGACACCTTGATGCCGGTTGCGGCGGAAAATCGAGTCAGTACCTCGGGGTTGATGTAGTCGCCCCAGTTGTAGAGGTGCAGTTCCTCGGCAGCCAGGGCGGTAGCGCTCGTGCCACCGAGGGCGACACACAGGGTGAGATGACGCAGCTTGAGCATGTTCCTGTTCTCCACTGTTCTGGTCGCGTCAGGGCGCGACATTTGCTTGTTGCGGCAGGAATTCGCGAGCGTCGACAACGAGGCGGAAAGACTTCTGCTGGCTTCCTCACCCGAACGGCGGTCAATCGACAGCTCTTTTGCGTTACGGATGCAGGGTAGAATATATTTCTTCCAAAGATCAACACTCTGACATTTAAATGTCAGAAGAATTTGGCATGGCAAAGGAAACGGACATGCTCGATGGCAAGATGCAACACCTGGAAGGCAAGCTGACGCCGGCCGAGCGCACCCTCTGGGCCTATATCCAGGCCAACCTGGAGACGCTGGCGTTCGAGAACGGCGCCAGCCTCGCGAGCAAGAGCGGCGTCAGCCCCAACACCGTCAGCCGCTTCCTGCGCCGGCTCGGCTACAAGGGTCTGAAGAGCCTGAAGGACGAACTCCGCGACGAAGTCCGCGTGCAGTCATTGCTCAACCCGACGCTGATCGAACGGGTCGAGCAGCCGGAAGATCTGGTCACCCACCTGAACGAGGAAATCGAAGCGCTGCGAGCCTTCGCCGAGCAACTCGGCAGCCAGCACTGGCGCGATATCGTGGCGCGTGTCAGCGAGGCCGAGCGCGTATTCGTCTGCGGCTTCCAGACCATTCGCGGGCTGGCCGAGGACTTCGCCAATCGCCTGGCCCTGGTGCGTTCCGGGGTGGAGTTTCTCGACCTCTACAGCGGCGTGCTGGGGCAATGGCTGGACAGCCACAACCAGCGTTGCTGCGTGATCCTGGTGGACATCGCGCCCTATGCCGACGCGGGTATCGCCTTCGCCAACAACTGCCTGCGACAGGGCACCGACCTGGTGGTCTTCACCGACGAATATGGCATCGCCCGCCACATCGAAACGCCCTACATCGTCACCATGAAAACCAAGACCGGGTTGATTCTCGAATCCACCGGCGGCCTGACCAGCGCGCTGAACGTGCTGCTGCACTGCGTCGCCACCCAGCACAAGGATCAGCTCAAAGAGCGTCTCGGCGCCTACCGGGAGCGGGTCGAGAGCCTCAAGCTGTATCGCAGCTAGGCAAGGTTGCGCCAGCCAGGGCCTGGCTGGCCGGATGGCGCAGCCGCCGAGAATCCTGTCGAAGGAGCAGGCTTTCCCGGTGGCGAAGCCGACTACTGCATCCAGCTTGCCAGCCGCGCCAGCATCGCGTCGCAACGGGCCAGCTGCTCGAGGCTGACGAATTCGTCCGGCTTGTGCCCCTGCTCCATGCTGCCGGGGCCGCAGACCACGGTGGCCACGCCGGCCTCGTCGAACAGGCCGCCCTCGGTGCCGAAGGCGACGGTGGTGAAGTCCTCGCGTTCGGCGATCAGCGCCAGCAGACGCGCGGCGTCGCTGGCCGCATCGGTCAGCAGGCCGGGATAACTCGACAGCTCGCTGAAGCGGATGTCGCTGTCCGCGCTCACCGCACGCATGCGCGGCAGCAGTTCACGCTCGGCGTAGGCGCGCAGCTCACTGGCGACCTGCTGCGGATCATCGGCCGGCAAGGCGCGCATCTCGAAGTCGAAACGGCACTCGGCGGGCACGATGTTCAGAGCCCGGCCGCCCTGAATCACACCGGTCTGCAGCGTGGAGTAAGGCGGGTCGAAGCGCGGGTCATGGTGCTCGGGCGCCGCCAGGCGCGTGCCGATCTCGCCCAGCTGGCCGATCAGCCGGGCCGCGTACTCGATGGCGTTCACCCCTTGCGGCGCGTAGGCCGAATGGCAGGCGGCGCCGTGCACCTCGCAGCGCATCGCCAGCTTGCCCTTGTGCCCGAGCACCGGGCGCATCTCGGTGGGCTCGCCGATCAGGCAGATGGCCGGGCGCTCGTGGCTGCCGCGCAGACGCTCGACCAGGCTGCGCACGCCGAGGCAACCGACCTCCTCGTCATAGGAAATGGCGATATGCAGTGGCAGCCGCAGCGGCTGGCGCAGAAAGCCCGGCACAGCCGCCAGCACGCAGGCGATGAAGCCTTTCATGTCCGCCGTACCTCGCCCGTACAGGCGTCCGTCGCGCTCGCTCATGGCGAAGGCCGGCACCGTCCAGTGCTGCCCGTCGATCGGCACCACGTCACTGTGGCCGGACAACATCACGCCCCCCGCGCCACTCGGACCGATGCGCGCATAGAGGTTGGCCTTGCTGCGTTCGGCATTGAACAGCAACTCGCTGGAGACTCCGTAGCCCGCCAGGTAATCACGCACGTAGTCGATCAGCGCGAGGTTGGATTCGCGGCTGGTGGTGTCGAAGGCGATCAGGTCGGCGAGCAGGTCGCGGCTGGCAGGCATGGGGCAGTTACCGGTACGTGGGTGAATGGACAAGGCGGCGCATGCGCAGGGTGGATGGCGCTGTATCCCGCCACCCGCACGGAGCCACGCGGTGCACGAGCAATACGTCGTCCGCCGTCGTCGCTCGCGTGTGAACTGAGGACGTAGAGTGTGGTTGTGGGAGGCGCTTCAGCGGCGACGCAGGGCACGCCCGGTCGCGGCCAAAGCCCTGCCCGGGATCGGTGACGCAGGTGTGCAGCCGTATCCAGCCCCCTGGTGCGCGGTGGACGAGCAACGCGGCATCCACCCTACTCGTCGCCCGGCACGCCGTAGCTGGGCGCGGCGGTCGGGTCTAGCGCGCGGGTGATGTAGTCGTGCAGTTGCGGCGCGTAGGCACGCCAGAGCCGGTCCAGCTCAGCGATGGGGTCCTGGTCGGCCCAGTCCACGCGCAGGTCGACCACCGGCCAGACCAGGTCGCCGACCACCGACAGGGCCGCCGAGTGCACCGGGCCGGCTTCGCCGCCGGCCGCCATGGCCGCATGCATCGCCGCCAGCAGGCGATCCGGCAGCCCGCCGTCAGCCTGTCCGAAGGCCTCGACCATGGCCTCGATCACCGCCGTGCTCGCCAACAGGTTGCCCGCCGCCACGCACTGCTCGCCCGCCCGCGCATGGTGGATGCCGAGGGCTTCGCGACCGGAGAAGTGCGCGCTGGCGCCATGGCTGTCGATCACCGTCACCTGGCGATACTGGCCATAGCCGTTGCTGCCCAGCGCCTTGTCCAGCGCCGCCTGGGGATCGAGCCCGGTCTCCAGCAGGTCGAGGATCTGCGGACCGAGCGCCGGCAGGGTGATGTTCTGCGTCGACACCGCGCCGACCCCGGCACGCAGCCAGGGGCAACGCGCGCCGACGGCAATGCTGGAGGAGCTGATGGCAATGCCGAGGTGGCCGGTCTCCGGGCAGCGCCCGACGATGGAAAAAGTCATGTGCGCACTCCTCAGGCCTGCGTGCTGGGCCAGTCATCCGGGATCACCGCGATCACGTCGATCTCCATCAGCCACTGCGGCTGGCCGAGGGCCGAGACCACCAGCCCGGTGGAGATCGGGAACACGCCCTTGAGCCACTTGCCGACTTCGCGATAGACCGGCTCGCGGTAGCGCGGGTCGATGATGTAGGTGGTGGTCTTGACGATGTGCGAGAGGTCGCTGCCGGCCTCTGCAAGCAATTGCCTGACGTTCTTCATCGCCTGCTCGGCCTGCGCCGCCGGGTCGCCCAGGCCGACCAGGTTGCCCTCGAAGTCGGTGCCGACCTGACCGCGCACGTACACGGTGTTGCCGGCGCGCACGGCCTGGCACAGGTCATTGTCCAGGGACTGGTTGGGGTAGGTGTCCTTGGTGTTGAACATGCGGATGCGGGTATGCGTGGGCATCAGCGAACTCCTGTCAGGCTGGCGGGTGCCGGGCTGCCGGCGGTGTCGGCCGCACGCTGTGCGGCATCGCGGTAGGCGCTGTACTTGCGCTGGGTGGCGATGTGATCGGCGACATGCTTGGCGTCGTGCCACACGCCCCAGATGAAGGTGGAGCCCCGCCGCGACAGCCACGGCAGGCCGACGAAGTACACGCCCGGTTCGCTGGAGACGCCACGCTGGTGCTGCGGCTTGCCGCTGCCGTCGAAGGCATTGACCTGCAGCCAGCTGAAGTCCACGGCGAAGCCGGTGGCCCAGATGATCGTGCCGATACCGGCCGCGGCCAAATCGAGCTGCCGCAGCGGCAGGCTAACGCAGGCCGGCTCGGGGAAGCGCCGGCGGGCCTCGGGCTCTTCCGGCAGATCGAGTCCGTTACGGGCGATATAGGCGTCGGCGGCATCGAGCAGCGACAGGTAGTTCTCGTCGCCACGGGCCAGGTTCTCCGCCAGGTCGTCGGCGAACTGCGCCACGCCCTGCTCGAAGGCGCGGGTCAGCCCGACCAGGGTGATGCCCTGCCCGGCCAGCTCGCGGAAGTCGATGGTACGGCCGCCATGGGCGCCGCTGACGGCGATGGTCACGTGCTCCTTGCCCGGCTGTACGCTTTCCAGGTCCCACAGGCCGAGCACGCCCAGCCACCAGACGAAGTCGCGGCCACGGTAGCTGCGCGGCGGACGATCGTGCGCGCCCACGGAGAGGTAGACCTGACGCCCGGCGCGGTTCAGCTCATCGGCGATCTGCACCCCGGAAGAGCCGGCGCCGATCACCAGTACGCCGCCTTCGGGCAGTTGCTGCGGGTTGCGGTAGTGCGCCGAGTGAATCTGCAGCAGCGCCTCGCTCTGCGGCGCGATGGCCGGAATGACCGGACGCTGGAACGGGCCGGTCGCGGCCACGACACGGTTGGCGCGGATCACGCCCTCCGAGGTTTCCACGGTGAAGCCGGGACGCTCGGCGTTGCGCCGCACCTGCTTCACCTCGACGCCGGTGCGGATCGGCGCGTCGATCATCCTGGCGTAGGCCTCGAAGTAATCGGCAACCTGATCCTTGTGGGCGAAGGCGTCCGGGTCGAGACCGGGAAATTCCATGCCCGGGAAGCGGTCATGCCACACCGGCCCGTTGGTCACCAGCGAATCCCAGCGCACCGTGCGCCAGGCTTCGGCGATGCGGTTCTTCTCCAGCACCAGATGCGGCACGCCGAGGCGGCCCAGGTGCTCGCTCATGGCCACCCCGGCCTGGCCGGCGCCGACCACCAGGGTGTCGATTTCCTGCGGCAGGCAAGCCCGGCCTGCGGGGGTGGAAAAGGGGGTCTGCTTCAGCTCGGTCATGGGTACCTGCCCTGATTCTGCTCGTGACTGTTGCGCCGTGGCGGCTCGTTGCGGGCATTCTGTTCAGAGCGGGGCATTCGCGAAATTATGTTTTTTGTAGTCGCTGGCAAGGTAAAAACTGCCTGCATCCCCATTGGGTGCAAGCCCCGCCGTCATGCACGAAGAACGTGCACGGGAACGGCGCACGCATACGCTATATACAAATAGATATAACGCTGTAGGATGGCCGCACCCGGCCTGCCTCCGGCGCCCCATCAACGCCCGTACACGACAAGGAATCCTCATGCTCAAGCCCCTCAAGCACAGCCTGCTCGTTCTTGGCCTGGTCTTCGCCGGCAGCACGCTGGCCGATGAGGTGAAGGTGGCCGTGGCCGCCAACTTCACCGCGCCGATGCAAGCCATCGCCCCCGAATTCGAGAAAGCCACCGGGCACAAGCTGGTCGCGGCCTTCGGCGCCACGGGCCAGTTCTACGCACAGATTCGCAATGGCGCACCGTTCGAGGTGTTCCTCGCCGCCGACGACAGCACCCCGGGCAAGCTGGAGAGCGAGGGCCTGACGGTCGAGGGCTCGCGTTTCACCTACGCCATCGGTGGCCTGGTGCTGTGGTCGGCGGCTGCCGACTACCTGGACGGCAGCGCCGCGGCGCTCAAGGCCGGGCAGTTCAAGCACCTGTCCATCGCCAACCCGAAGGCCGCCCCCTACGGCCTGGCTGCCACCCAGGTGCTGGACAAGCTGGGGCTGAGCGAGGCGCTCAGGGGCAAGCTGGTCGAAGGCCAGAACATCACCCAGGCGCACCAGTTCGTCTCCAGCGGCAACGCCGAGCTGGGCTTCGTCGCCCTGTCGCAGGTGTACAAGGACGGCAAGATCAGCAGCGGCTCGGCGTGGATCGTGCCGGGTGACATGTACGAGCCGATCAAGCAGGATGCGGTGATCCTCAAGCCGGGCGCGAACAACCCTGCCGCCAGTGCCCTGGTCGACTACCTGAAAGGCCCGGAGGCGGCCAGGATCATCGAATCCTTCGGCTACACCCTGTAATGCCCGTGGCCGGAGCGCATCCGGCCAGGTTCGTCTTTCGGAATGAGCATGCCGCTGTCAACCAACGACCTCGACGCCATCCTGCTGACCCTGAAGCTGGCTTCGCTGACCACGCTGCTGCTGCTGATCATCGGCACGCCCATTGCCCTGTGGCTGACGCGCACCGAGTCCTGGCTGAAACGCCCGGTCGGTGCGCTGGTGGCCTTGCCGCTGGTGCTGCCGCCGACGGTGATCGGCTTCTACCTGCTGGTGAGCATGGGTCCCAACGGTTTCTTCGGGCAACTGACGCAGAGCCTCGGCCTGGGCACCCTTACCTTCAGCTTCACCGGCCTGGTGATCGGCTCGGTGTTCTATTCGATGCCCTTCGTCGTGCAGCCGTTGCAGAACGCCTTCGAAGCCATCGGCCGCGCCCCCCTGGAGGCAGCCGCGACGCTGCGCGCCAACCCCTGGGATGCCTTCTTCAGCGTGGTGCTGCCCCTGGCGCGTCCCGGTTTCGTCACCGCCGCGATACTCGCCTTCGCCCACACCGTCGGTGAGTTCGGCGTGGTGCTGATGATCGGCGGCAACATTCCCGGCAAGACCCAGGTGGTCTCGGTGCAGATCTACAACCACGTGGAAACCATGAACTACGCCCAGGCGCACTGGCTGGCCGGCGGCATGGTGGCCTTCTCCTTCATCGTGCTGCTGGCGCTGTACAGCGGGCGCAGCGGCAAGACGAGGGCGCTGTGATGCTGGCCTCGCTGTTCGGCAAACGCGGCGCCGGGACGCCGATCATTGATGACGGGCGCATTCGCGCACGCTTTCTGCTGCAACACCCCGGCTTTCGCCTGGACGTCGACCTCGACCTGCCCAGCCGTGGCGTCAGCGCCCTGTTCGGTCATTCCGGTTCGGGCAAGACCAGCTGCCTGCGCTGCTTCGCCGGGCTCGACCGCCCCCGTGAAGGCTACCTGCAGGTGGCCGGCGAACGCTGGCAGGACAGTGCCAGCGGTGACTTCCTGCCGGCCCACCGGCGCGCCATCGGCTACGTGTTCCAGGATGCCAACCTGTTCCCCCACCTCAGCGTGCGCGGCAACCTGGAGTTCGGCCAGCGGCGCATCGCCGCCCGCGAGCGCAAGGTCGCCCTGGACCAGGCGCTGGAGCTGCTCGGCATCGGTCATCTGCTCGAACGCCTGCCGTCGGCCCTGTCCGGCGGCGAGCGGCAGCGCGTCGGCATCGCCCGCGCCCTGGTCACCAGCCCGCGCCTGCTGCTGATGGACGAACCCCTGGCGTCGCTCGATCTCAAGCGCAAGCAGGAGGTGCTGCCCTACCTCGAACGCCTGCACGAAGAACTGGATATCCCGGTGATCTACGTTAGCCACGCCCCGGATGAAGTGGCGCGCCTGGCCGACCATCTGGTGCTGCTCGAGGACGGCCAGGTACGCGCCAGCGGCCCGCTCAAGGAGTTGCTGCTGCGCACCGACCTGCCCTTCGCCAGCGACGACGACGCCGAAGCGGTGATCGACGGGCAGGCCAGCGCCTACGACGCACGCTACGGCCTGGTCGAACTCTGCCTGCCCGGCAGCGAGGCCCGTCTGCGCCTGCCGCACGCGGCGCTGCAGGCCCAGCAACGCGTACGGGTGAAGATCAAGGCGCGCGATGTCAGCCTCAGCCTGCAACGCGCCGAGGGCAGCAGCCTGCTCAACCTGCTGCCGGTCACGGTGGACAGCTGGCAGGTGCTGGATGCGCAGGTGCTGCTGACCCTGCGCCTGGGCGAACAACGCCTGCTGGCGCGGATCACCCGCTACTCCTTCGATCAGTTGGGCATCCATGCCGGCCAGGCGATCTGGGCGCAGATCAAGTCGGTGTCGCTGTTGGCGCCTTAAGCAGCACGGCCAACGAGGACGTCCAGCTCTTCTCACATTTACGATGTCGCTGCAGTCGCGAGCAAAGCCTCAGAAGAGGGGATGGACAACAACTTGCAAACGCAAACAATTATCATTAGCATGGCGATCTATATCCAAAGAGCCTGCATCACCACTTCTGTCAGAAGCCAATCTCCTGATATCTGAAATAACGCCATGCTCAAGAAACCCCTATTGATCTTCCTGCTCGTTGGACTCACGAGCTTCATCGCCGTGTTCTCCATCCTGGCCCTCCCTACCATGCAGAAGCCGTCGCCGGTCAGAGCGCTCTGGTCTGCACAGACAGAGACCGCCGGACGGTTATCACCGCCTCCTGCCATCTCGCATCCAACCCAAGCTCAGCCCGAAAGCACACATCCCCCGCAACACCCCAGAACCGCCATAAACCAGAAGAAACTGGACTATGCCGATTGGCGATCCGAGCTGAGGTTCATACAGGGCCCAGTGAAGGAAACACTTGCCGAGCTTGATGCTAAAGCTTCGCCGGAGGGCGACTACATGGCGGCCAACCTGCTGCATATGTGTTATCTCCGGCAGCAGAATCCGCCCAGCGACGCTGCAACGGAGGGCTACCCTCCCCGAAGCGAATGCCTGGAGCTGGGTGTGCTCTCCCAAGAGAACTGGGTGGAGCGCATGAAAGCGGCGGCAGATGCCGGATTGGCAGCCGCCCAGGTAGCCATGGCCATCGCCGAGAACCCCAACCCACCGCTTTCCCCTGACGAACCAGACCCTTGGCTAGACATGCAGCGCGACTATATCGACAAAGCTGCAAGCCAATGCCACCCAGGCGCCTATGTCATCCGCGCCAACTACCGGTTCGATCCCGACAATCCACAGCTACAAAATCAAGCTGCCTACACCGACTTCTACACCGCCGAGCTGATCTACCGGCAGCGCTTCGAAGGTGCCCCGTCGCTTGAAAAACTACTGGAGCAGGAACGGCAGAAGCTGTACCAGCACCAGATCCTGGAAGCGGAAAACCAGGCCCTGATCAACTACCACAAAGCATGCACACAGTGATCACCCGAAAAGGACTTCTCACCACCGTCTTCCTGGCGCTCTTCACTGTGGCAATTGCCGCATCCTATGACCGCTGGTTCTGCTCGTACTGTTCTATGGACATGACTGCTCTGGATGAACTGAGCGGGCCGATCACCTTCATACGTTCCACGGTCAACAGCGTCGTCAACCAATGGCGGCCTGGCGATACAGTCACCATCACCAACGGGTCACAGTGGACTACATTCCGTTACAGCGGCTCTCCCACCCAACTCTGGGTTCCGATTAACTTTGGCGATGGCGAAGGTCCGGGCACACTCAGAAACCCTGAAGATGCCCCGGCGCCAGGTAGTGGCAGCGGAGGAGGTGGCGGCGGAGCGAGTCGGCCTTTTTTCCCCGGCTTCGGCGGCGGTTCTCTACCCACAGGCCAGGTGGACATGGGCCCTATTCAGCTTGTGGGTGGCAGTGGTTCCTGCACTGGCTGCCACTAGCGACAACAGACCGCTGCAAAGTCAGCGCAAATCACCCTCCCCGCTATGTACTACGCCGGCACCACGCCGGCTGCACTCAGGTGATATATGCCAGGCCTATGCCTGGGCACCCGGCAACTCCAGATGTTCCGGCCGAATCTCCGCATGACCGGCCAGCAGCAACGCGAAGTGAATGACGTTCTCCAGCTCGCGGGTATTGCCCGGCCAGCGATGCGCCTCCAGCACGGCCTGGGCCTGCTCGCCGAGTGCGGGAATCGCCAGGCCCAGGCGCAGGGCATGGATGCCGAGAAAATATTCGGCCAGCGGCAGGATGTCGCCGACCCGCTCGCGTAGCGCGGGGAAATGCAGCTGGCCGTCGTACAGATACGCGTACAGGCCTTCGTCGAAGGTGCCGGCCGCCACCGCACGGGCCAGGTCGATGCTGCTCGCGGCCAGCAGGCGCACGTCCACCGGCGTCGCCTGGCTGGCGCCGACGCGGTACACCTCGCGGGTCTCCAGCGCCGCCAGCAGCTTGCGCTGCAACGCGCGCGGCAGGTCGGCAATCTCGTCCAGATAGAGGGTGCCGCCATGGGCCGAACCGAACCAGCCGGCCCGGCTGCCGGCACCACCGGCATGGGCACCGCCGACGTGGCCGAACAGTTCGGCCTCACCCCACTGCGGGCTGATCGTCGCGGCGCTCAGGGCCACGAACAGGCCGCCGCGCTCGCTGTGCCGGTGGATATAGCGGGCCAGCAGTTCCTTGCCGGTGCCGGTCTCGCCACGGATCAGCAGCGGCTGGTGCCCCGGCGCCAGGGCGTCGGCCCGCTCGCGCAGCTGACGCGAACGCGGGTCGACGAACACCAGCGCCTTGGCCCGGATGCTCAGGGGGTTCTGCGGCGCATCGGCGAAGGTCAGCGGCGGCGCATTCAACGTGGGCGGCATGGCCAGGACTCCAGTACCGGGCGGCTCACCCGAGAAGAAAAAGGAAGCGGGCGGCTGCCTGGCCCGGCCCCGCCCCGAAAACTCAGGCGCGCCGGCGTTGCTGCTGCTCGATGCGGTTCTGCAGGCGATAGAGATGAGCGAAGCCCTGCTCCCAGTAGTGATGCCCGGATTTCACGTTGATATGCCCCACCCCGCTGAGCACCACTGCGTCGCTGCCCCAGTGACGCGCCATCTCGACGGCGCGTGCGGCGCTGGCGGCAGGATCGTTGTCGGAGCCGATCAGCTGACTGGGAAACGGCAGCAGGTCACGCGGCAGCGGCGCGAAGTTCTGCAGCGGCTCAGGGCAGCCTGGGCGCTCCACGTCCGCCGGCGCCACCAGCAGCGCACCGCGTACCCGGCGCAGCAGCTCCAGCGGCGCCTGCTGCGCCCAGTGGGCGACGGTCACGCAGCCCAGGCTGTGGGCGATGAGGATCGCGGGGCGTGGATCGGCGGCCACCGCCCGATTCAGTTCGGCGACCCAGTCGGCGCGCTGCGGGCTGGCCCAGTCCTGCTGCTCGACCCGCGTACTGTTCGGCAGGCTGCGCTGCCAGTGGCTCTGCCAGTGCTCGGCGGACGAGCCCTGCCAGCCTGGCAGGATCAGATAACGGATTGCTTCGCTGCGCATGGTCGGCGCCTCCTGAGTCGAATGGCCCCAGTCTAGGCAGAAGCTTGCAAGCACAAAAAGAATAAGAATTCATTTGCTTATGCAAAAAACACCAAGGCAAACATCGTCACCTAATATTCTTTTTTGATCTATAAATGTTCTTAAACATTATTTTTAAGAATATTAGCGCCTCCCTACTATCCGCTCCACGCCAACGGCGGTCGCCGTCCACCGTCATGGCGCCCATCCACAAGGAGCCTGGAAATGACTGCGACGCTGAGACACCTCGAAGGCCAGGATGACGCCAGCATCCTGCGCGAGATCCAGACCGCCCTGCAGGGCCTGAAATTCGGCGCGGTGGAAATCACCGTGCACAACGGCCAGGTCGTGCAGATCGAGCGCAAGGAAAAGATCCGCCTGCAACAACCGAACACCAAGAACTGACCCATGATGCAGCCCGACCGGACCACCGGAGGGCTACCGCCAACACCCGCACCCAATCCGTGAGGAGCTGCACCATGTCCATTCGCCGTTTCGCCCTGGCCACGCTGGCCAGCAGCCTGATCGCCGGCCCGGCCGCCGCCGCGCCGCTGCTCAACGTGTCCTACGACCCGACCCGCGAGCTGTACGTCGAGTACAACGCCGCCTTCAACGAATTCTGGCAGGCCCAGGGCAATCCGGCCGTGACCATCCAGCAGTCCCACGGAGGCTCGGGCAAGCAGGCCCGCGCGGTGATCGACGGCCTGCGCGCCGACGTGGTGACCCTGGCGCTGTCCGGCGATATCGACGCGATCAACCACAACCAGACGCTGATCGACCCGAACTGGCAGGCACGCCTGCCGGACAACAGCACGCCCTACACCTCGACCATCGTGTTCCTGGTGCGCAAGGGCAACCCGAAGCAGATCAGCGACTGGGACGACCTGGTCAAGGACGGCGTCGAAGTCATCACGCCGAATCCGAAGACCTCCGGCGGCGCGCGTTGGAACTTCCTCGCCGCCTGGGCCTACGCCCGCCAGCAATACGGCAGTGAAGAGCAGGCGCTGGCGTTCGTCACCGAGCTGTACCGTCACGCCCCGGTGCTGGATACCGGCGCCCGTGGCGCCACCATCAGCTTCGTCCAGCGTGGCCTGGGCGACGTGCTGCTGGCCTGGGAGAACGAAGCCTACCTGTCGCTGGCCGAGGAAGGCGGCGAACAGCTGGAGATCGTCACCCCGTCGCTGTCGATCCTCGCCGAACCGCCGGTGGCCGTGGTCGATGCCAACGTCGACCGCAAGGGCACCCGCCCCATCGCCGAAGCCTATCTGCAACACCTGTACAGCGAGGAAGGCCAGCGCATCGCGGCGAAGAACTTCTACCGTCCGCGCAACGAAAAGGTGGCGGCCGAGTTCAAGGACCAGTTCAAGGATCTGCACCTGGTCACCATCGATAAAGACTTCGGTGGCTGGAAACAGGCACAGCCGAAGTACTTCGACGATGGCGGCGTGTTCGACGACATCTTCCAGAAGATCAACCAGTGATCCGAGCGCCACGGCGTGCCAGCGGATAGCCGGTGGCACGCCGTGCCGTGGACCTGCACAAAAGGACTGACCATGTCTCGTCGAACCTCCCCGGTCATACCCGGCTTCGGGCTGACGCTGGGCTACAGCATCAGCTACCTGGCGTTGATCGTGCTGATCCCGCTGGGGGCAATGCTGCTCTTCTCGCTGCAGCTCAGCGCCGAACAGTGGTGGCGCCTGCTCGGCAACCGCCAGCTGCAGTTTTCGCTGCAGCTGTCGTTCGGCACCGCCCTGGCCGCCGCCCTGCTCAACGGCATTCTCGGCACCATCATCGCCTGGGTGCTGGTGCGCTACAGCTTCCCCGGCCGGCGCATCATCGACGCCATGGTCGACATGCCCTTCGCCCTGCCCACCGCCGTGGCCGGCATCGCCCTGACCGCGCTGTACGCACCCAACGGCCTGCTCGGCTCGCTGCTGCCCGTGAAGATCGCCTACACCCCGCTGGGCATCACCCTGGCGCTGGTGTTCGTCACCCTGCCGTTCGTGGTACGCACCCTGCAGCCGGTGCTGGCGGACATCCCCAGGGAGGTCGAGGAGGCCGCCGCCTGCCTCGGCGCCAGGCCACTGCAGGTGTTCCGTCACGTGCTGCTGCCGAGCCTGCTGCCAGCCTGGCTGACCGGCTTCGCCCTGGCCTTCGCCCGTGGCGTCGGCGAGTACGGCTCGGTGGTGTTCATCGCCGGCAACATCCCGCTGCAGACCGAGATCCTGCCGCTGCTGATCGTCGCCAAACTGGATCAGTACGACTATCCCGGCGCCACCGCCATCGGCGTGATCATGCTGCTGGTGTCATTCATCCTCCTGCTGCTGATCAACCTGCTGCAGCGCCGCGTCCAGCCGCCCATCTGAGGAGCCGTCATGAGCCTTGCAACCCTTGGCCGGCAGGCCGCTGCGCGCCCCGCCAGTCGCTCGCCCGGCGCCATCGCGCTGATCGTCATCGCCTGGACGGTATTCGCCGTCATTCTCCTGTTGCCGCTGTACATGGTGCTGACCCAGGGCCTGAGTCGCGGCCTGGCGTTCTTCTGGGAGGCGATCCGCGAGCCGGACGCCATCGCCGCCCTGCAACTGACCCTGCTGGCCACTGCCATCTCGGTGCCGCTGAACCTGGTGTTCGGCGTCGCGGCCGCCTGGGCGGTGAGCAAGTTCGAGTTTCGCGGCAAGAGCCTGCTGGTCACCCTGATCGACATGCCGTTCTCGGTGTCGCCGGTGGTCGCCGGGCTGATCTACGTGCTGCTGTTCGGCTCGCAGAGCCTCTTCGCGCCGTATCTGGACAGGCACGACCTGCAGATCGTCTACGCGGTGCCGGGCATCGTCCTGGCCACCCTGTTCGTCACCTTTCCCTTCGTCGCCCGCGAGCTGATCCCGCTGATGGAGCAGCAGGGCAGCACCGAGGAAGAGGCTGCGCGCCTGCTCGGCGCCAGTGGCTGGCAGATGTTCTGGCATGTCACGCTGCCTAACGTAAAATGGGCGCTTATCTACGGCGTGGTCCTGTGTACCGCCCGTGCGATGGGCGAATTCGGTGCGGTATCGGTGGTCTCCGGGCATATCCGCGGTTACACCAACACCCTGCCGCTGCACATCGAGATTCTCTACAACGAGTACAACATCGTCGCCGCCTTCAGCGTCGCGATCCTGCTGCTCGTGATGGCCCTGGTGGTGCTGCTGCTTCGCCAGTGGAGCGAGGCGCGCCTGAGCCGCCAGCTACAGGCCAACCGAGAAGACTGACTGCCGTCACGCCGCCAGGAGCGGCATGGCCCACGGAACAACCAGGAACATCAGCCATGAGTATCGAAGTCAAAGGCGTCAACAAGCGGTTCGGCCAGTTCACGGCGCTGAACGACATCAACCTGAACATCCAGAGCGGCGAGCTGGTGGCCCTGCTCGGCCCGTCCGGTTGCGGCAAGACCACCCTGCTGCGCATCATCGCCGGCCTGGAAACCCCGGACAGCGGCAGCATCGGCTTCCACGGCGAGGACGTGTCCGACCACGACGTGCGTGATCGTAACGTCGGCTTCGTGTTCCAGCACTACGCCCTGTTCCGCCACATGACGGTGTTCGACAACGTCGCCTTCGGCCTGCGCATGAAGCCCAAGGGCGAGCGCCCGAGCGAGGCGAAGATCGCCGAGAAAGTGCATGAACTGCTCAATCTGGTGCAGCTCGACTGGCTCGGCGACCGCTATCCGGAGCAGCTCTCCGGTGGTCAGCGCCAGCGCATCGCCCTGGCCCGCGCACTGGCGGTGGAGCCCAAGGTGCTGCTGCTCGACGAACCCTTCGGCGCCCTCGATGCCAAGGTGCGCAAGGAGCTGCGCCGCTGGCTGGCGCGCCTGCACGAGGAAGTGCACCTGACCAGCGTGTTCGTCACCCATGACCAGGAAGAGGCGATGGAAGTGGCCGACCGCATCGTGGTGATGAACAAGGGCGTGATCGAGCAGATCGGCTCGCCTGCGGAGGTCTACGAGTACCCGGCCAGCGATTTCGTCTACCACTTCCTCGGCGATGCCAACCGCCTGTACGTGGGCAGCGATCACCATGTGCTGTTCCGCCCGCACGAAGTGGATCTGTGCAGCGAACCGGCCGCCGATCACCAGGCCGGTGAAGTGCGCGACATCCGCCTGCTCGGCGCCATCACCCGCATCACCCTCAAGGTGGAAGGCCAGGACGAGCTGATCGAGGCCGAGGTAGCCAAGGACCACGCCAGCCTGGACAACCTCGCGCGCGGCACCACGCTGTACTTCAAGCCCAAGGGTGGCAAGCCGGTCAGCGCCCAGGCCTGAGAGACGCGAACGGTTCCAGCGCCTACTCCAGGGCGATCGCCATGATCGCCCTGCGCCCCCCTGGCGAGACCTGCAGCGCACGCGAGCCCTGGCTGCGCCGCAGCCAGCCTTCAGCCTCGCACAGCGCCAGCAACGCAGCGCCCAGCGCCCCGCCCAGATGCGGCTTGCGCTCGCTCCAGTCGGGGCAGGCGCAAAGCCGTTGACGGCGCTGCCGTTGCACCTGGGGCCAGTCGATGCCCAATGCCTGCAGGCGCTGCTCACCCGTCGCGGTGATGACCAGCGTGCCGTCCTGCTGCGCCAGCCAGCCGGCCGCACACATGCGCGCGAAGACCCCCACCGCCAGCTCACCGGCCAGGTGGTCATAGCAGGTGCGCGCCTCACGCATCGCCTGCGGCGTACCCCGCGACGCCGGCACAGGACGCGACTGGCGCGGCTGTGCGGCGAGCGCGGCACTGGCCAGCGCCTCCACCAGCTGCCCCACTTCCGGGCCGGCCAGGCGGTAATAGCGATTGCGCCCATGGCGCTGCTGCACCAGCAGGCCGCCTTCGACCAGCTTGGCCAGGTGCGCGCTGGTCGAGGATGGCGACAACCCGGCCAGCAGCGCCAGCTCGCCGGCAGGGCGTGCGCTGCCGTCCATCAGCGCCCAGACCATGCTGGCGCGCCCGGCATCGGCGAGCAGCGCGGCGATCGAACTGAAACCCGGTGCGTATTCCATAATTCACCTCATGACGAAACATGGCGTGCATGACACGTGAATACTGGCAGGCAACGTTAACCAGAGCCAGCCAGGGAGAAACCCGATGCTCGCCGTGATCTTCGAAGTACAGGCCAAACCAGGCCAGCAGCAGGACTATCTCGACCTCGCCGCCGGGCTGCGCCCGCTGCTCGCCAGGCAACCCGGCTTCATCTCCATCGAACGTTTCCAGAGCCTCAGCGAACCGGGCAAGATCCTCTCGCTGTCGTTCTGGCGGGACGCCGCCTCGGTCGAAGCCTGGCGCCAGCACCAGGAGCACCGCGAGGCGCAGACGGCGGGGCGCGAAAGCGTCTTCGCCGACTATCGCCTGCGCGTGGCCCAGGTGCTGCGCGACTACGGCCTGCACGAGCGCGAGCAGGTCCCCGCCGACAGCCAGGCCATGCACCACACAGGAGCCGCACGATGACCGAGTACCTGCCACTGATCCTCGCCACCTTCCTGCTCGCCGGCCTGGTCAAGGGCGTGGTCGGCCTCGGCCTGCCCACCATCGCCGTGGGCCTGCTCGGCCTGCTGATGGCGCCCTTGCAGGCCGCCGCGCTACTGATCATCCCCTCGATGGTGAGCAACATCTGGCAGCTGTGCGACGGCCGCAGCCCGCTGCCGATGCTGCGCCGACTGTGGCCCATGCTGCTGGGTATCGTCGCCGGCACGCTGCTGGTCGCCGCGGCACTGCACAGCCTCGACCTGCCCGGCGCCAGCCGCTGGCTCGGCGCGGCACTGGTGCTCTATGCCGTGCTCGGCCTGGCCAGGGTGCAGGTGCGCGTCGCCGCGCGATACGAGTTCTGGCTGGCGCCACTGATCGGCGCCATCACCGGGGCGATCACCGCCGTCACCGGCGTCTTCGTCATCCCCGCGGTGCCCTACCTGCAGGCCATCGGCCTGGAAAAGGACGACCTGATCCAGGCCCTCGGGCTTTCGTTCAGCGTCTCCACCCTGGCCCTGGCGGCGGCGCTCGGGCACAGCGGCGAACTGTTGCAGCCGGCGGTACTGGGCCTTTCGGCCCTGGCCCTGCTGCCCGCCCTGCTGGGCATGGCCGCCGGCCAGTGGCTGCGCAAGCGCATCAGCGCCGAGCGCTTCAAACGCTGGTTCTTCATCGGCCTGCTGCTGCTCGGCAGCGAACTGGCCCTGCGCGGCTTCTGAGCGCAAGCGTCAGATGGCGGCCGCCTGCGAGTGGCGGAGGCCGAACCACTGCAGCTCGGCCAGCAGCGCCACCGCCAGCGCCTGGGCGATGACGAAGGCGTAGCCGAACAGGTTCGGCGACAGCCAGCCGATCAGCAGCACCAGCAGGCTGTCGATCACCCACAGGGCATTGACCGCGATGACAGCCCAGACGACCTGGCGGCTGATCTGCTGGCGGTTGGACAACCACACCAGCAGCGCGGCGAATGGCAACAGGGCGCTGCCGGCGACCAGCAACAGCAGGCGCGGCAGTTCGAGGAAGGCGCCCAGCCAGCCTGCCGCCAGGACCAGCAGCAGGCCGGTGACGCCGCTGAGCAGGCCGTCGAGCAACAGCGCATCACGCAGCATGGGGTTGGGTTGCAGTACGTTCATGGCAAGTTCTCCACAGGGAGCACCGGGGTGGTGCCTGGCCTACAGACTTCGCCGAAACGCACGGGCCGTCGATTACCTATCAGGTAATGGCCGACATGACCTGGCTGGACTATCGTGCTGGCCATGACTACGAACTCCCAGACCGCCGGCGCCCTGTTGCGCCAATGGCGCCAGCGGCGCCGCCTGAGCCAGCTCGACCTCGCCTGCGAGGCGGAGATATCCACCCGCCACCTGAGCTTCGTCGAGACCGGCCGTGCACAACCCAGCCGCGACATGCTGCTGCACCTGGCCGAGCAGCTGGAGATTCCCCTGCGCGAGCGCAACCGCCTGCTCAGCGCCGCGGGATTCGCCCCGCTGTACAGCCAGCACGACCTCGCCGACCCGGCGCTGGAGCCGGCGCGCCAGGCCATCGACCAGTTGCTCAAGGCCCATGAACCCTATCCCGCCCTGGCCATCGACCGGCAGTGGAACCTGCTCGCGGCCAACGCCTCGGTCGGCCCCTTTCTCGTCGGCGTGGCAGACGACCTGCTCGGCCCGCCGCTCAACGTGCTGCGCCTGTCCCTGCACCCCGAGGGGCTGGCCCCGCGCATCGTCAACCTGGCGCAGTGGCGCGCGCACCTGTTGCTGCGCCTGCACCGCGATGCCGAGATCAGCGGCGACCCGCAGCTCCTGGCCCTGCACGAGGAACTGCTGACCTATCCGGCGCCGGAGGATGAGGGCGAAGCCTCTGCCGAGACGGTCCTGATGCCGGTGCAACTGCGCACCGAAGCCGGCGTGCTGAGCATGATCAGCACCACCACCGTGTTCGGCACACCGAACGACGTGACCCTGGCCGAGCTGGCCCTGGAAACCTTCTTCCCGGCCGACGCCTTCAGTGCCGAGTACCTGCGCAACCTGACAAAAGCCCCCGAACGGTAGCGATTTCCGACGAAATCACTCTTTCGGGTCATGCTCGCTCCGGCATGACGCAGTAGTCTTGACGCTGTGTCATTGACGCCGCCCCGCTCAAAACAATAACAAGGAGCACCCGGATGCGCTGTAAAGCACTGCTACGCCATGCCTTTCTCTGGTCGCTGGGCCTCTTCGTCGGGCTCTCGCCCATGGCCTTCGCCGAGGCCGTCAGTCCGCAGGAACAGATCCAGATTCACGCCTGTCGCGCGACCAGCAGCCTGATGCTGTTACGTGGCGAGGGCTTCCAGAAGGTCCATCGACAGCGCCTGGAGGCCGACCTGGCCGCTCTGGCCGGCGCCATGCAGAGCCTGCCGCAAGGCAGCAGCGAGCTCACCAGCGCCCACCACGCCCTCGTTACCCAACTGCGCAACGGTGTTTCCTATGGCCCCGGTGACGAGAACGTGCCCTGGCGCTTCCCGGAGGACCTCAGTCGCGCCTTGCGTGATTTTCTCGCGGCCGCCAGGGGGCTGCCGGGGGCGCCAGGGCAGAGCGAACTGGCGGCGAAGGTCGAGTACCTGGGGGTGCAGTACCTCGCCCGCTCCTACCTGGGCACCTTCGAGATCGCCCGCGAGCACCCCGACACCTACCTGGGCCAGGACGAACGCCTGCTGCTGCCGGCCATCGACCAGGAACTGCACGCCCTGGATGCCAAGGCGGACCCGCAGGTGAACAAGCTGCAGACCCGCTGGGGCTACCTGCGCGCCGCGCTGGCCGACATGAACAGCCAGAGCAACACGCTGGAGAGCGTATCCGGCCGCCCCTTCGCACCGATCACCGTGGACCGCCACGCGCGCTCGCTGACCGCGCAGTGGATGGCGATGTTCTAGCCCAGCCGTGCCGGGTAGCCACAGAAGCCGGCTCGTCGGCGCATGCGCCCGTCAGCCGGGCGACTCAGGCCAGGGCCTTCTTCTCGCGAATGCAGGTCGGCCCGGCGATTTCCACCACCGCGTGCTCGACCTCCTTGCGCAGGCCGAGCAGGAAGGCCAGCTCGGCCACCACGAACAGCGGGCCGACCATCAGCCCCATGACGTCATCGACGAACGCCGGCTTGCGCCCTTCGTAATAGTGGCCGACGAACTGGATGACCCAGCCGACCACGAACAGGCCGAGCCCCGCCGACAGCCACAGCGCCGTGCCGGCCACCGCCAGCCCGGCAGCGGCCCACAGGCACAGCGCCAGCAGCAGGCTCATGACCAGACCGAAGCGGGTATCCAGGCGCAGGTAGAACAGCGCGGCGGCCAGCGCCACCAGGGTGGCAGGTGCCAGCCACAGGCCGAACAGCTCGAAACCCGGGCGCGAGAGCAGCACGGCGACCGCCAGCACGATCATCGGGATGCCGATGAAATGGCTGGCGATGTTGCGTCGGTCGCGGTGGTAGGCGGCATACTGGGCCAGGTGATCGACGAGGGTTTTCATTGTTATCGTCCTCAGCAGGGGAACAGGCCCCGCCATGATCACCTCGTGCCGGCGCATCGCTCTGTCGCCTAGCCGACAATGACATCGACGGCCACAGCGCCCTACAGGAGCCGACATGCCCGACCCTCGCACCTACGCCAGCCTGCTCAACCAGGGCCACTGGTTCGCCGCGCTGCCTGCGGCGCTGAGCCAGACCCTGCTAGAGATGGCCAGGGTGCAGCGCCTGGATGCCGGCCAGCGGCTGTTTCGCCGTGGCGACAGACCCAGCGGCCTGTACGCGGTGGTCGAGGGCGCGGTGCGCGTCGGCGCCATCGGCGAGAACGGCAAGGAAGCCCTGCTGACCCTGGTCGAGCCGCCGTACTGGTTCGGCGAGATCTCCCTGTTCGACGGCCTGCCGCGCACCCACGATGCCTTCGCCGAAAGCGCCAGCACCCTGCTGTTGCTGCCCCAGGCCGAGCTGCTCGCCCTGCTCGAACGCCAGCCGCAGCACTGGCGCGATTTCGCCCTGCTGATGAGCCACAAGCTGCGCCTGGCCTTCATCGCCCTGGAAGACATGAGCCTGCTGCCGGCCGCGCCACGCCTGGCCAGGCGCCTGCTGCTGATCGCCGAGAACTACGGCGAGAGCGAGCCGCGCCGGGTGCTGCACCTGGCCCAGGAACAACTGGCGCTGATGCTCTCGCTGTCGCGCCAGACCACCAACCAGATCCTCAAGGAGCTGGAGGCCCAGGGCGTCGTGCGCCTGACCTACGGCGAGATCGAGATTCTCGACGTCGAGCACCTGCGCCAGCTGGCCTCCTGAACCGCTGGCGCCCTGCCACTGTCCAAGCCCTGTCTCTCATCCTGCAGGAAGCCTCATGCCCGACAACCTCCACACGCCACTGCCCGCAGTGCTGGCCGGCCCGCTGCTGCGCCGCCTGGAGCCCGGCCGCCTGGTGCTGTGTCTGGTGGCCAGTCGCGAGCTGAGCCTGCAACTCTGGCTGCACCCCGACGGCGAGGAGCCGCGCACCCTGGCCCTCGACGCGCATTGCCAGCAGCTGCCGCTGGGCCGGCATGCGGTCCTGCATCTGCTCGACGTGCCCCTCGAGCGCGCCCTGCCCCAGGATGTGCGCATCGCCTATGACCTGCAGATCATCGCGGCTGACGGGACGCGCGGCATGGCCGACTGGGCGGCGCACCTGCTCCACGACGGCGCCGAGCACGCCGATTTCGTCCTGCGTGCACGGCTCGACCAGTTGCTCCACGGCTCCTGCCGCAAGCCGCACCATGCTGCCGACGATGGCCTGCTCTGCGCCGACCGCCTGCTGGCCGAGCCACACGACGCCACGCAGCGCCCGGCCCTGCTGCTGATGAGCGGCGACCAGGTGTACGTGGATGACGTCGCCGGGCCGATGCTGTGCGCCATCCACCAGCTGATCGCCCGCCTCGGCCTGTTCGACGAACAGCTCGAAGGCGCCGTGGTCGAAGACAGCCAGGCGCTCTACGCCGATCCGGTGGGCTACTACCGGCGGGCCGAGCTGCTGCCCGAGATCACCAGCAACCAGACCCTGCGCGACAAGTTCTTCGGCGGCGTGAAGAAACCGATCTTCACCAGCAGCAGCGCCGATAACCACCTGGTGACCTTCGCCGAGATGATCGCCATGTACCTGCTGGTCTGGTCGCCCGTGCCCTGGACGCTGATCGAGGAAACGCCCCCGCCACTGGACGAGCAACGCCAGCAGCGCTACGTCGACGAACGTCAGCGCATCGCGGCATTCCGCCAGGGGCTCGGCCAGGCCGCCCGCGTGCTGGCCCACCTGCCGACGCTGATGATCTTCGATGATCATGACGTCACCGACGACTGGAACCTGTCCGCGCGCTGGGAACAAACCGCCTACGGCCATCCGTTCTCCCGGCGTATCATCGGCAACGCCCTGCTCGCCTACCTGCTGTGCCAGGGCTGGGGCAACGACCCGCAGGCGCTCGCCGAGCCGCTGCGGGCCTGCCGCGACCTGCTCCTGCAACGCCAGGCGAACGACCACCTGCAGGCCAAGGCGCAGGACGCGCTGATCGGGCAACTGCTGGAGTTCCAGCACTGGCACTACGTGCTGCCGACCACCCCGGCGCTGCTGGTGCTCGACACCCGCACGCGGCGCTGGCGCAGCGAAGGTCATCTGTCGAAGCCCTCCGGGCTGATGGACTGGGAAGCGTTGTGCGACTTCCAGCAGGCGCTGCTCGATCACCCCAGTTGCATCATCGTCTCCGCCGCGCCGATGTTCGGCGTCAAGCTGATCGAAGGCATCCAGAAGCTGTTCACCTACGCCGGCCATCCGCTGCTGGTCGATGCCGAGAACTGGATGGCCCATCGCGGCGCAGCCAGCGTGATGATGAACATCTTCCGCCACTCGCGCACGCCTGGGGACTTCGTCATCCTCTCCGGCGACGTGCACTACTCCTTCGTCTACCGGGTGAGCATCCGCCTGCGCCGCAACAGTCCCACCATCTGGCAGATCACCAGCAGCGGCATCAAGAACGAATTCCCGCACAGGCTGCTGGACTGGTTCGACCGCCTCAACCGCTGGCTCTATGCACCCTGGTCGCCACTCAACTGGCTGACCAAGCGCCGGCGCATGCGCGTCACCCCGCTGATCCCCGACCGCAGCCGCTCGGGCGAGCGGCTGTGGAACGGCGCCGGCCTCGGCCAGGTGTTCTTCGACGCGCAGGGCCGTCCCGAACGCATCCTGCACCTCAATGCCGACGGCTCGAAACCGGTGACCTTCGTCGCCGAGCGCGACGAAGGTCCGGCAACGGTGGCGCAGCTCAGCTCTGCGCGTCGAACTGCAGCTCCGGAGGACGGCGGCGAAAGCCTCCGGTGAGCCAGGTCAGGTACAGGCCACCGAGTACCAGCCAGCTGCAGCCGAGCATGATCGCCAGGCGATCCAGGCTGACCATCAGCCATAGTGTCGCCAGCAGACCGAGCAACGGGCACAGCAGGTAGCGCAGCACCTGCAGCGGCCCCCGCGCCTGCGGCTGGCGAGCGAAGTGGACGATCACCGAGAGGTTGACCAGGCTGAAGGCGAGAAAGGCGCCGAAGTTGATGAAGGAGGTCGAGGTGGTGACGTCCAGCTTCAGCGCCAGCAGGGCCACGACCGCGCAGACCAGGATGGCGCCCACCGGGGTGCCGAAACGCGGGCTCAGGGTGCCCAGCAAGGCCCGCGGCAGCACGCCGTCACGGCCCATGGCGAACATCAGGCGCGAGGCACTGGCCTGGGCCGACAGGCCCGAGGTGAACTGGCCGACGATCAGACCGATCAGGAACACCGACACGAACAGGTCGCCACCGATGTTGCGGGCGATCTCGTAGGCCGCCGCATCGCTGCTCTCGAACAGCGTCGAGGGATGCGCCAGCTGCACGCAGTAGGCGGTGACCACGAAGATCAGGCCACCGATCAGGGTGATCAGCAGGATGGCCCGCGGAATGGTGCGCTGCGGTTCGTGGGTCTCCTCGGTCAGGGTGCTGACCGCATCGAAGCCGAGGAAGGAGTAACAGGCGACCGCCGCGCCAGCCATGACCAGCGACAGGTTCATGCCCTCGCCCAGGAACGGCTCCAGCGACCACAGCGGCTTGCTCGCATCACCCAGCACGTAGTGCACGCACAGCGCGACGAAGGCCAGCAGGACGAGGAACTGCACCAGCATCAGCACGCCGTTGATGCCCTTGGCCAGGCGCAGGCCGACCACGTTGATCAGGCTGGTCAGCACAATGAAGGCCAGCACCCACAGCGCCTGTGGCAAGCCGGGGAAGGCCGAGTGCAGGTAGGCCGCACCGATCAGCCAGATGGCCATGGGCAGGAACAGGTAATCGAGCAGCACCGCCCAGCCGGCGATGAACCCCAGGTGATCATTGATGCTGCGCCGCACGTAGCTGTAGGCCGAACCGGCCACCGGGAACAACCCGGCCATGCGGGCGTAGCTGAGTGCCGTGAAGACCATCGCCAGCGAGGCGGCGACATAGGCCGAGGGCACCGCACCACGGGTGATCTCGGCGAGGATGCCAAAGGTGCCGAGGACGATGATCGGTGTCATGTAGGCGATGCCGAACAGCACCACCGCTCCCAGTGAAAGGGATCGTTGCAGACGAGCCATTGCTTGCTACTCCCGTTTTTTTGAAATTGTTATGGCAGAGCCGAAGTCGGCGAAAGAAAGGCGCGGCGAGGCCGCACGGGCGCTTCTGCGGCGCCCGTTCAAGGGAAATCAGGGAATCAGCAGCTCACGCAGGCCGCTGTCATGCTCGACACGCTGGCCAGGCAGCGGCATGCGTCGCTCGTCCAGGTAGCGATAGTCGCGACGGGCCTCGGCCAGGCGCTGCATGTCCAGTTCGATGACCTGCCGGCAGGGTTCGCGCCCCGCCTCCAGCAGCAGGCCGCCGCCGGGCTCGACCACCGCGCTGCCGCCGGCGAACACCAGGTTGCCGTCACCCTCGCCGACGCGGTTGACCATCACCGCGTAGGCCTGGTTCTCCATGGCCCGCGCCATGATCGCGGTGCGATGGGTCGGCCCGTAGGGGTCCATGTTGCCGTTGGTGACGATCAGCAACTCGGCGCCCAGCTCACCCAGGGCCCGGGCGCTTTCCGGAAACTCGATGTCGAAGCACACCAGCAGGCCGACGCGCACACCGTCGAGCAGCGCCGTGGCGTAGCGGTCGCCCGGGGTGAACACGCCCCGGTCGGAGGCCCACAGATGGGTCTTGCGGTAAGTGAGGACGGTATCGTCGCCATCGATCAGCAGCGTGGTGTTGTAGAACACGCCGTTGTCGTTCTCGGCAATGCCGATGGCCACGGCCACCCCCCGCTCGGCGGCGGCGCGACGGACCGCCCGCAGGCTCGGGCCATCGAGTGGCTCGGCCAGGGCAGCGACGTTCTCCGCCGTGGGGAAGCCGGTCAGGTAGGTTTCCGGAAAGACCAGCAGGCGGGTTCCGGCCGCGCAGCCGGCGATGGCGTGCAACGCGGCAGCGAGGTTGTGGGCGGTATCGCCATCACGGCCAGCGAGCTGGACGAGTTCGACTTGCATGACAGGGCTCCGATTCTTGTTGTTGCACGACGCGTGGTGGCTACCCAGAATGCCGGCAGCCATCCGCCAGGGTTCGAGTATGGAGACAGGGGTGCCCGGGCGAAATCACGCATGCGGGGTAACCCCCCAGGGGTAGAGGCATGACCATGACCTTGCACGACATCGCCTTCCATCGCAGCGTCGCCGAGCTGATCGACGCGCTGCCGGGCCCTCACTTCTGGCGCGCCCTGCAGCGCACCCTGGGCCAGTACGTGGCGCACGACAGCTGGGTGGCGCTGATCTTCAGCGAGGGCCGTCCGCAGGTGCTGGCCGAGTGCAGCGGCGATGATGGCGAGCCCGACCTGCTGTTCCAGGACTACCTGCGCGGCCTCTACCTGCTCGACCCCTTCTACATCGCCAGCCGCGAAGGCCGCCGCGACGGCCTGGTGCGCCTGGGCGAGGTGGCGCCGGAGTGCTTCGAGCAGACCGATTATTACCAGCGCTACTTCCGCCTCAACGTGGTTGCCGACGAAGTGCAGATCAACCTGGCCCTGCCGGGCGAACGCACCCTGTGCCTGTCACTGGGCTCACGCCAGGTCTTCCGTCCCGAGCAGATCGCCCTGCTCGGCCTGGTGCAGCCCTGGGTCACGGCGCTGATGCGCCAGCGCCTGGCCTTCGAGCCGGAGCCCGGCGAACCGAGCGCGCCCCCGCCCTGGCAGGAACGCCTGGAGCAGATGGCGCGGCACGTGGAGACCGCCCTGACCGGCCGCGAGCTGGAAGTCGTGCGGCTGATGCTCAGCGGCCACTCCAGCAAGGAAGTGGCGCGCAAGCTGGCGATCTCGGCGGAGACCGTGAAGGTGCACCGCAAGCATGTCTACAGCAAGCTGGGGATCAAGTCGCAGTCGGAACTGTTCGCCCTGTTCCTCCAGGCGCAGGGCGGCTGACGCCCCAGTCCCGGACCGCGCATGGGCGGCGCGGTCACGGGCTGGCCTCCGGTTCCGCCTGCTCTTCACGCCGGTACGCCCAGCGATACAAGGCCGGCAACACCAGCAGCGTCAACGCGGTGGACGACAGGATGCCGCCAATCACCACGGTCGCCAGCGGTCGCTGCACTTCGGCACCGGTGCCGGTGGCCAGGGCCATCGGCACGAAGCCCAGCGACGCCACCAGGGCCGTCATCAGCACCGGGCGCAGACGCTGCAAGGCCCCTTCGGTGACGGCTCGCTGCAGGCCCATGCCTTCCTCACGCAAGTTGCGGATGAAGGAAATCATCACCAGGCCGTTGAGCACCGCCACCCCCGACAGGGCGATGAAGCCGACCCCGGCGGAGATCGACAGGGGAATGTCTCGCAGCCACAACGCCATGACACCCCCGGTCAGGGCGAAGGGGATGCCGGTGAACACCAGCAGGCCATCGCGCAGATTGTTGAACATCATGAACAGCAGCATGAAGACCAGCAGCAGCGCGACCGGCACCACCACCTGCAGGCGCCTGGCGGCGGACTGCAACTGTTCGAACTGCCCGCCCCAGTTGGTCCAGTAGCCGGCGGGCAGCTTCACGTCGCGGCGAATCTTCGCTTCGGCTTCCTCCACGAAGGAGCCGATATCGCGCCCACGCACGTTGGCGCTGACCACCACCAGACGCTTGCCATTCTCGCGGCTGACCTGGTTGGGGCCGGGCGCCAGTTCCAGCCGGGCCACCTCCGCCAGGGCGATGAAGCCGACGCTGGTGGCGGCCCCGGCAGCCGGCACGGGGATCAGCAGACGCGACAGGCCGTCGATGTCGGTGCGCAGGTCTTCCGGCAAACGCACCACCAGATCGAAGCGGCGATCGCCCTCGAACAACGTGCCCGCCCGGCGGCCACCCACGGCAACGGCGACAGTATCCTGAATGTCACCGACGTTCAGGCCATAGCGCGCCGCCTTGTCGCGGTCGATGGCCACGGTCAGCACCGGCAGGCCGCTGGTCTGCTCGGCCTTCACTTCGGATGCACCCGCGATGCTGCCCAGGGCCTGTGCCACGTCGGCAGCCATGCGGTTGAGCACGTCCCTGTCGTCACCGAAGATCTTCACCGCGACGTCGCTGCGCACGCCGGAAATCAGCTCGTTGAAACGCAACTGGATCGGTTGCGACAGCTCGTAGTTGCTGCCCGGCACCAACTCGGCGGCGGCCTGCAGTTCGGCGATCAGGGTTTCCCGCGACTTGTCCGGATCAGGCCACTGCTCACGCGGCTTGAGCATCACGTAGCTGTCGGAAATGTTCGGCGGCATCGGGTCGGAGGCGATCTCGGCCGTGCCGGTGCGGGCGAAGACGCGCTTCACCTCCGGCACCTGGGCCAGCAGGGTCTGCTCCAGGCGCATCTGCATCTCCACCGATTGGGTCAGGCTGGTGCCGGGCACGCGCAGCGCCTGCAGGGCGAAGTCACCTTCGCTCAGGCTGGGGACGAACTCGCTGCCCATGCGCGAGGCCAGGAAACCGGAGAACAGCACCAGCACCAGGGCGGCGCCGAAGGCCTGCAGGCGATAGCGCATGACCCACTGCAGCACCGGCTCGTAGGCACGCCGGGCGATGCGCATCAGCGCGTTTTCCTCCTCCTTCACCTTGCCGGTGACGAACAGGGCGATCGCCGCCGGCACGAAGGTCACCGAGAGAATCATGGCGCCGAACAGCGCAGTGACCACGGTGAAGGCCATGGGGTGGAACATTTTGCCCTCGACCCCGGTCAGGGCGAAGATCGGCAGGTACACCACCATGATGATCAGCTGGCCGAAGATCAGCGCGCGGCGCGCCTCCCTGGAGGCAGCGAACACTTCGTGCAGGCGCTCGCTGCGGGTCAGCTCGCGACCGTGCTTGTGCTGCGCGTGGGCCAGGCGGCGAATGGCGTTCTCGACGATCACCACCGCACCGTCGACGATGATGCCGAAGTCCAGTGCCCCTAGGCTCATCAGGTTGGCACTGACCTTGTTGCCGAACATGCCGGTGAAGGTGAACAGCATCGACAGCGGAATCACCATGGCCGTGATCAGGGCGGCACGGATGTTACCGAGGAACAGGAAGAGGATGACAATCACCAGGATCGCGCCCTCGATCAGGTTCTTCTTCACCGTAACGATGGCCTTGTCCACCAGGTTGGTGCGGTCATACACCGTCACCGCCACCACCCCTTCTGGCAGCGAGCGGTTGATCTCCTCCAGCCGCGCGGCCACGGCCTGGGATACGCTGCGGCTGTTCTCGCCGATCAGCATGAACACCGTGCCCAGCACCACCTCGCGGCCGTTCTCGGTGGCGGCGCCGGAACGCAGCTCACGCCCGAGCATCACCTGCGCGACATGACTGACGCGAATCGGCGTGCCATCGACGTTGGCCACCACGATGTTGGCGATATCCTCCAGCGTGCCCAGCTGGCCGGGGGCCCGCACCAGCAGCTGCTCGCCGTTGCGCTCGATGTAGCCGGCGCCGACGTTGGCATTGTTGCGTTCCAGCGCCAGCAGCAGTTCGCCCAGCGTCAGCTTGTAGGCGGCCAGGCGCTTGGGATCGGGGGCGATCTGGAACTCCTTGGCGAAGCCACCGATGCTGTTGATCTCGGCCACGCCAGGCACCGTGCGCAGTTGCGGCTTGATGATCCAGTCCTGGATCACCCGCAGATCGGTTGGCGTATAGGGCGTGCCGTCCTCCTTGAGGGCGCCCTCCTCGGCCTCCACCGTCCACAGGAAAATCTCGCCCAGGCCCGTGGAAATCGGCCCCATGGAGGCCTCCACCCCCTCGGGCAACTGCTCCTTGGCAGCCTGCAGGCGCTCGTTGACCAACTGCCGGGCGAAGTAGAGATCGGTGCCGTCCTCGAAGATCACCGTCACCTGCGACAGCCCCGAGCGCGACAGCGAGCGGGTCTGCTTCAGGTGCGGCAGACCGGCCATGGCCGTCTCGATGGGAAAGGTGATGCGCTGCTCGGTTTCCAGCGGCGAGAAACCATCGGCAGCGGTGCTGATCTGCACCTGCACGTTGGTGATGTCGGGAACGGCGTCGATCGGCAGCTTCTGATAGCTGGCCACACCCAGCCCGGCCATCGCCAGCACGGCCAGCAGCACCAGAAAGCGCTGCTCGATGGCGAATTGAATGATGCGCTCAAACATGAGGAATACTCGTCGGTGAGGGTCAGTGCGCGTGCTCGGCGCTGGCTTTGCCCAGTTCGGACTTGAGAATGAAGCTGCCGGCAGCCGCCACCCGCTCCCCGGCCTTCAGGCCCTCGCGCACCTCCACGAAGCCGTCGCTGCGGCTCCCCAGCGTCACGGCACGAACGTCGAAACCCTCGTCGGTGCGCACGAAGACACTGCTCTGCTGCTCGACCTCCTGCACGGCCGAAAGCGGGATCACCGCCTTGGCCGCATGGCGTTCGGTGGCCAGTGCGACGGAGACGAACAGGCCGGGGCGCCATACGCCATCGGCGTTGTCCAGGGTGATGCGGCCCGTGGCCGTGCGCGTCTGCTCACCCAGCAGGCGGCTGACATAGGCGACCTTGGCGGTCGTCTCGCGCCCCAGTTCAGGGGCAATGACGCGCACGTCCTGGCCAACCCTGACCCGTTCCAGGTCGCGCGGAGACACGCTGAAAGTGACCCACACGCGGTTCAGGTCGGCCACGGTGAAGGCCGCACTGCTGTCGCCCACGACCTCGCCCGGCACCAGGTGCTTTTCCACCACCACACCGGCAAAGGGGGCACGCAGCTCGTAGCGACTGCCGTCACCGGCATCGCCCTGGGGATCGAGGGTCCTGCCCTTCTGCCGGGCGTTGGCCAGGGCGATCTGCGCCTCCTGCAGCGCCTGCCTGGCCTGCAGGTAATCCTGTTCGGCGGAGATGCCGTCCTGCCACAGCTGGCGCTCACGCTCGAAGGTGGTGCGCGCCAGCTCGAGGCGCCGTGAGGCCGCCGCCAGTTCGCTGCGCAACTCGGAAACCTGCTGGCTGACGATCACCGCCAGCGCCTCGCCAGCCGCCACCTTCTGCCCCAGGCCGACCAGCACCCGCTCGACCACCCCGGCACTGGGCGGGACCACGTGCGCCGTGCGCTCCTCATCGAAATTCACTTCGCCAGGAAGCGAGATATAGGTGCTCATGCTGCGTGCCTGCGCTTCGGCGAGCTCGATACCGGCAGCGGCGATCTGCACGTCGCTGAGCTGCAGCCCACCCTCCTCGACATGCCCCTCTGCCGACTCATCGCCTTGTGCATGACCATCGCCGTCCTCGGCATGCTCTTCGTCGGCACTCGCGGCCTGCGCCGCGCCGAGCGGATTGACCCCGGTCGCGTAGCCATTGCCGCTTTCCGCCAGTCGATGGCCCATGTTCGCAGCGAACTGCCCACCGTTGTAGAACAGCGCCCCACCCACAAAACCCACGGCCATGGCGGCCGTGATGGCAACACCGAGTTTCTTCTGCATGAACAACCCCAAACAGTGATCAGCGCCGGCATCGCACCGGCCTTGGTGACAAGGATTCAGTACCCATCCGTACTGGCGGAGAGATCGCCATAGATGCGTTCGAGCCGGACCCAGGCGGCCAGCGCTTCGTCGAGCGCCAGCAGGTAGCGCGAGCGGACGTCGATCAGGGTGCGCTGGGCATCGAGCACGTCGATGAAGGCGAACTTGCCCATCTGGAACCCCCGCGTGGTGCTCTCCAGCGCCTGGTCGGCAGCGGCCAGCAAGCCGTCCTCGAAACTGCGGATCGCCCCCTGCGCCGTGCGCCATTGCTGGTGAGCCTGCTGCACCTCGCTGCGCAGGCGCAGCTGCGCCGCATTGCGCAGGTCGCGCGCCTGCTCGGCGCGCCGCGAGGCGGCCAGCACGTTGCCCTGATTGCGGTCGAACAACGGCAGCGGCATGGACAGCCCGAGCAGATTCACCCGCTCGCGATCCTCACGGCTGTACTGGCTGCCGAGGCTGACCGTGAGATCGGCAATGCGCCGACTCTTCTCCACCGCGATAGCGGCCTCCTGGCGCTCGATCTCGATCTGCGCCAGACGCATCGGCGCGGCACTGTCCAGACGGCGCAACAGCGCTGTCACACCCGGTAGCGCAGGCATGCTGGCGGCATCGCCGCTCAGCTCCAGCTCATCCGCGCTGGCCTGCGGGCCGATGACCGCCAGTAGCTGACTCATGGCATTGCGCCGTTGATCGCGGGCACGCGCGGTTTCCAGGCGCACCTCGTCGAGCTGCAGGCGGGCCCGTGCGACCTCCAGCGGGGACGCCTTGCCCGCCTTGACTCGCGCCTCGACCACCGCGACGCCACGCTCACTCAGCGCTTGTGCCTGTTCGGCCAGGGTCTGGCGCATCGTCGCCAGCAACGTCCCCTGAAATGCCGCCACCACCTCGGCACGCAGTTCGTTGCGCAGTTGCTCCTGGCCTATCGAGGCGCTGTCGATACCGCGCTCGGCCAGCTCGATACGGGCACCGCGCTTGCCCCCCAGTTCGATCGGCTGGCTGATCTGTACCGTGGTGGTTCGCGTCGCACTGCGCGTGTCCTCCACCTCCCAGGACAACTCCGGGTTGGGCAGCACCCCGGCCTGCCTGCGCTCGCCCTCGGCAATGCCGGCATTGCGTTCACCGGCCAGCAGCGACGGGTTGCCTTGCAGGGCTCGTTCCCACGCCTGGCTCAGCGTGATCGCTGTCGACGCATTGGCCTGGCCCAGGGTGAACACGAAAGCAGCGGCCAGGCCCCATACTTCAGCAACTTTCGAATATCGCCTCGACAAGTTCTTTCCTCCACACCGATATAAATCCGCAGACATGCGTGCACGTCTCGGCAAACTTCATTCGGTGCAGAATTTAGGGAGCCCCACCTATCGACGGAGTGACTGCAAAATTACAAATCCGTAATACTCAGCCACAGAACAATGCCCTGTATTAACATGCAACTCACACACGCAAAGTCATCTATCAAGTTATAACAAGACATATATCAACTTCACCAATCCACAACTAGAAGAAACCCTATAAGTTCATGTAACGCCCTGAAACAAATGGCCTTCCTTGACTCTGTAGCCACTTCAAGGTTCATCATTGCGCGCCTGGACATCGCGCACTGACGTTGCCGTATTCGATAACAACCGCGACTCGAAAAACTCCTTATCAATTTCATCAAGGTTATCCCGCGCATGCGAATCCTGATCGTTGAGGACGAGCTTAAAACTGCCGACTATCTCCACCAGGGCCTGAGCGAAAGTGGTTATATCGTCGATATTGCAACCAATGGTGTCGACGGCCTGCATATGGCAGCGCAGTCTGCCTACGAGTTGGTCATACTCGATGTCGACCTGCCGGAAATCGACGGTTGGGGAGTACTCGCCAGCATCCGCCGCAACAGCCGCACCCCGGTGATGATGCTGACCGCACGCGGCCGGCTGGCCGACAAGCTGAAAGGCTTCGACTCCGGCGCCGACGACTATCTGGTCAAGCCATTCGAGTTTCCCGAACTGCTGGCCAGGGTCCGCTCGCTCCTGCGGCGTGGCGAACAACCGAGCGTCCCTGACGTCCTCAAGGTCGACGACCTCGAACTGGACCCGGCCCGTCATCGCGCCTACCGCAGCGAACAGCGCATCGACCTGACCACCAAGGAGTTCGCCCTGCTGCACCTGCTGATGCGCCGCAGCGGTGAGGTGCTCTCGCGCACCCAGATCATTTCTCTGGTCTGGGACATGAATTTCGATTGCGACACCAATGTCGTGGAAGTCTCGATCCGTCGCCTGCGTGCGAAGATCGACGACCCCTTCGAGAACAAGCTCATCCACACCCTGCGCGGTGTCGGCTATGTGCTGGAAGCCCGTTCATGAGGCCCGTCCGGCTGTCGAGCCAGCTCAGCCTTTACGTCGCCCTGCTGGGTTTGCTGCTGGTTGCGCTGCTCAGTGCCCTGGCCTACTTCTCGCTGAGCCGACAACTCGACGGCATCGCGACACAGAACCTCGAGGACAAGCTGCAGCAGGTTCGCCATGCCACCCGCGAAGTCGCCTTGCGTCCCGAAGTGGGCGACCAGATCCACAACATCAGGGACCTGATCAAGGGCCACGACAACCTCTCGCTCATCCTGTATGACGATGGCCCTGAGCCGCGTGTCCTGTTGCGCGTGGGCAACCTGGCGGACCTGCCACCCCTGTCGAAGAGTTCGAGCGAGGCCGTGCGTTTCGAGCGCTGGCAGGACGCCCTGGGCAATGAACGGATGACGGCCTCGCAGCTGATGGTACGCAAGGATGGAACACGCATCCGAGCCGTGCTCACCCTCGACCGCGCCAGCGATCAGGCACTGCTGCGCGCCTACATCGAATCCACGCTGATCGCCCTGCCTTTCGTGCTGCTGCTGATCGCCGCAGGCGCCGGATGGATAGCCCATCGCGGTCTCAGCTCGCTGCATCAGTTCCGCAGGATCGCCGAACGCATATCGACTCAGGACCTGAGCCACCGCCTGCCGCTGGAGAATCTGCCCCGCGAGCTTCGTGAACTGGCCAGCGGCATCAACTTCATGCTCCATCGCCTGGACAGCGGCGTGCAGCAGCTCTCGCAGTTCTCCGATGACCTGGCTCACGAGCTGCGCACCCCCATCACCAACCTCATCGGCAAGGCGCAGGTAACGCTGTCGCGAGAGCGGCCGCCCGAGCAGTACAAGCTGGTACTGGAGAACTGCACCGAGGAGCTCGGCCGGGTCACGCGTATCGTGTCGGACATGCTGTTCCTGGCCCATGTCAGCCATCCCGCCGCGCTGATTCCTTTCGAAGAGATCGCCCTGCACGAAGAAGCCCGAAAGGTCGCGGAACTCTTCGCCCTCATGGCCGAAGAGAAGCGCATCCTGCTCGATGTCGCCGGCCAGGCAACGATCGAGGGTGACCGCCTGATGGTGCAGCGGGCCATTTCCAACCTGCTGTCCAATGCCATTCGCCACAGCCCGGAAGGGGCGACGGTGAACATGAGGATCAGCGCACGCCCCTCGGAGGTGACGCTGGCGGTGAGCAACCCGGGTCCCGGCATCCCGCCCGAGCACCTGTCCAGGCTGTTCGAGCGCTTCTACCGGGTCGACCGCGGACGCTCGCGTGCCGACGGCGGCACCGGCCTGGGCCTGGCCATCGTGCGTTCGATCATGAGCCTGCATCAGGGCCAGGTTAACGTCAGCAGCATCGTGCACGAGAGCACCATCTTCACCCTCTACTTCCCCACCGTGGCGCGCCCCTGAGGCAGCTCGCGCCACTCGCCAACGGCAGGCGCGGCCCATGGACAGGCTGCATGCGTACGCACAAGCCCCGGAAGACCCCGGCACCACCGGACTGATTCGATGCGCGAAGACGCCCGCCTGATGAGCGCCATAAAAAAGCGCCCCGAAGGGGCGCCAAAAACCATCTCTCAACCAAAGGAGCGGGAGCTACCAAGAGATGGGGACCGAAGAGGGGGAACGACGTGCGTTCAGTCACGCACTGCGTCGTTGTCGCCACTCTGAACAGACGATGATGGCTGCTGCCCGGCGGCTCGATCGCCATGGATGCGCTGCTGGTTTTCACGGAACTGCTTGAGCGCATCGAGCGAGCGTTGCGAACCATCCTCCGCCGAGGCGAGCAGGCTGCTTGCACTCAGGAGAACGACGAACAGGAACTGGGTGAACACTTTCATGGGAACCTCGGACTGACTGAGCAAACGTGGAAACGAACGCTTCGAAGACAGCCCCATGTTAGGTAGGCGCACCTAACGGGAGCATGAGGCCCGCATTACAATCCTGACAGTTAGGAGCGGCAGCGCCGCTCCTGTTCGGTGTTACAGCACCTGCAGCGGATACTCGACGATGACACGCACCTCATCGAGGTCGCTTTCATACGCGGTGGCACGCGTATTCATCTGCCGCACACGCACCGAGAGGTCCTTGAGCGAGCCGTCGAGGAACACGTACTTGACCTCGATATTGCGCTCCCAGCGCTTCTGGTCGGTCAGCGGGTTGCCGGCGTCATCCCTGCGCATGTACGTGCTGTTGGCGTTGGAGTAGTCCGCGTCACGCCCCAGCGCGTAGCGCGCCATGAAGCTCAGCCCGGGGATGCCGAAGTCCGCCATGTCCAGGTCGTAGCGCAGCATCCAGGAACGCTCCTTCGGCGAGTTGAAATCGCTGTACTGCAGGGAGTTGTCCAGGAAGATGGAGTCGGACTGGCGCAGATAGTCGAAATCATCGTCGCCATTGTTGCGCTGGTGAGAGAGGGCGACGCGGTGGGCGCCGTAGCGCACGCCGATGCTGCCGCTGTAGATGTTGTTGCTCAGTTCGCCCAGGCGTTTCTTGCCTTCGTCCGTCGCGTTGTAATAGTTCAGCCCGCCGAACAGCGCCAGGTCGTCGGAGAGCGGATAGGTCCACCACATCCCGGCGTAGTACTGATCCCAGGCATCCTTCAGGCGGCTGCCGTAGAGGCTGAAGCCCAGGTTGTCGCTGACGGCATAGTCGCCACCGAAGTAGCCGACCCAGGGCGAGTCCACCTGCCCGGCGTAGAAAGTCGCGAACTCACCACGCGAGGTACTTTCCTGTGGCTGACTCATGGCGTGCAGGCGGCCGCCCTGCAGGGTCAGCCCGTCCACGCTCTCGTTGACCAGGGTGACCCCCTTGAAGCTCTGCGGCAGCAAACGCGAATCGCCGTAGTGCACGACAGGCGTGGTCGGAAACACATCACCGGCCTTGACCACGGTGTCGGCAAAGCGGGCTTTGACCGCCGCGCCCACTTTGGAATACGCATCCTCGGCCCGGTCATCGCTGTCGACCGGCAGCATGTCGACGCTACCACCCGGACCATAACGGCCGTCGCCGGTATCCAGTTTCAGGCCCAGCCCCGCGTGGAGGTCGACACCGAAGCCGACGGTACCCTGGGTGAAGCCAGACTCGAAGTTGGCGAGAATGCCGTGCGTCCAGGCCTCGGTGTAGCTGCTGCGCTCACCGTTGGGCAGCACCCTGGCCTCACCCTTGCGGAAGTCGCGGTTGAAGTAGAAGTTGCGGTTGAGGATCTTCAGGCTGCTTCCCTCGACGAAACCGTCGCTGGCCTGTGTCTCGGACGCCTGCGTCATCGTGCTTGGACCGAATGCCAGTGCGGAGATGATCGCCAGGGTTAAAGGGCTTTTGTTCATACATGGCTCCTGATGCTTACCGGCAGTTTTGGGGTTGTCATAGGCCGACTCTTCTTGTGGTTATGGCCCTCACATCCTTGCAACCTGCGGATAACTCGGAGATGAGCGCCGCATTACAATTTCGTAATCGAAGAACTCGACGCCCCCTGCACGGTCCGCTCGCACGCCGGCACGGAAAGTCGTCGTGCGGCATCACTCATCGCCTGCAGCAAACCAGTCGCGGCGCTCCGCAAAGGCGTTGTGGATCAGCGCCTGCAGGCTCATGACATCCTCGCGCTGCGCCGAGAGCGGTGCGCAGGCCAGCCAGATCGACTGCCTCATCGGTCGGGCAAAGAGGCCGGGCAGCAGTTGCAGGTTCGCGTCGATGTGCGAGGTGTAGTGCGGCATCAGGCCAATACAGGCGGCGTGCCGGATCAGTTCCATCGTCCATTGTTGGGAGTGCGCGCGTGTCACCGCACTGCCACGCGCGTCCACCAGGGCATTCCACGGCGCGAACACCGCCGATGCCGACGTGTCCGGGCGCTGCACCAGCATGTAGTCGTGCAGATCACAGAGGCGCGCGGGTAGCCGTCGCTCACGGGCGTAGCGTTTGCCGATGCAGGCCTGGAACTCGACGCTGGCCAGGCGCTGGGGCCGCGTCATGGCAAAACCGGGATCTGGCCGGGTCTGGTCGGGATCGGCCAGCCAGATCATGACCTCGCTCTGCAGCAGCGGCCCCTGGTCCTGGCGGAGCAGTTCCAGGCGCACGCCGGCATGTCTGCGCAGAAAGGCCACCAGATGCCGACCCAGCACATCGTCGAGCACCCATTCCGGCAGCGCCAGACGCAGCTCGGGCCGTTCGGCGAAACCGACTTCGGGGCGCAGGTCTCGATGCCGGGATGCCAGTTCCGCCTGCAACGCCAGGCCGCGTGACGTCAGTGCGAGTGCGCGATCCTGATAGATGAAGAGCGCTTCCCCCAGGCTCGTTTCGAGCCGCCGCAACTGCTTGCGCAACACCGTGGGGTGCATGTTCAGGCTGCGTGCCGCCTGTTTGAAACTGGCGCAGCGCGCGGTTGCCAGAAAGCTCCTGGCCACGAGTCGCTCGATCTCAGCCATGGCGACCGCCAGGCATGTGGCTCCGGACTCGATTCTGCATGTGCGCACTGGCAAGACGTGATGACATGGCCGGCAGCCTACTGAGCACCGCCTTTCGCCAGGCTTGCCGCAAGATTACTTATCTGTAATCCGGGTTCTGCAGCGTCGCTCACGGCGCCAGCGACTGGGTGCCACACGGCCGCTTTCACCTGATCGCCATCGAAGTGAAATCACCCCCCGGCATGCCCGTAAAAGCGCCGGCGCCCAGCATTTCCGGGGTGCGCGCCCGCAACGGGCGAGCGTCATCGAATCGTCACCGAATTGCCCGCCAAGCGTCATCCGCCCCGCAAAGCATCCCGTCGCCAACCCCTGACATTCGGCGACAAGGAGCCATGCATGTTGATCAAACCCACACCATTTTCCCTCCTCGCACTCGGCATCCTGCTGAGTCTTCCTGCCATCCCGGCACACGCCGGGACGGTCACCACCGACGGCGCCGATATCGTCATCAGGACCAAAGGCGGGCTGGAGGTGGCCACCACCGACAAAGCCTTCAGCTTCAAGCTGGGCGGCCGCTTGCAGGCCGACTACTCGATGTTCGACGGTTACTACACGCGCAATGGCAACTCGGCCGATGCGGGCTATTTCCGACGCGCCTACCTGGAACTGGGCGGCACCGCCTACAGGGACTGGAAGTACCAGATCAACTATGACCTGTCGCGCAACACCGGCAACGACAGTGCCGGTTACTTCGACGAGGCCAGCGTCACCTATACCGGCTTCAGCCCGCTGAACATCAAGGCCGGTCGCTTCTACACCGACTTCGGCCTGGAGAAGGCCACCAGCTCGAAATGGACGACCGCGCTGGAACGCAACCTGTCCTACGAGCTGGCCGACTGGATAAACGACAACTCCGGCCTGGGGCTACAGGCGACCCGCGTCATCGCCGGTTCCGCATACCTTTCCGGCAGCGTCTTCAGCGAGAACAACAACGACAGCGATGGTGACAGCGTCAAACGCTACAACGCCCGCGCGGTGTTCGCGCCCCTCAACCAACCCGGCAATGTCCTGCATGTCGGCCTGCAGTACGCCTATCGCGACCTCGGCGGCAGCGCCGTGGACACACGCATTCGTCCACGCGTGGGGATGCGCGGTGTCAGCACCAACGGCGGCAGCAGCGCCGGCGACAACGGCAACCGCGTGGTCTTCGGTGGCGCCACTGCCAGCGCCGATCTCTGGGACGACGATGCGGTATGGGGCGTGGAGGGTGCCTGGGCCCTGAACGCCTTCTCGGTCCAGGGCGAGTATCTGCGCCGCACCCTCAAGGCCGACCAGGCGAGCAACGACGTCGAAGCGGACGGCTACTACGTCCAGGTCGCCTACACCCTCACCGGCGAGCCGCGTCTCTACCGACTCGATGGCGCCAGGTTCGACACCATCAAGGCGGACGACAAGGCGCTGGGGGCCTGGGAGCTGTTCTACCGTTTCGACTCGATCACGGTGGAGGATGACAACATCACCAGCAGCACGACCACACGCCAGGTCGGTGACGCTCGCGCCAGGACCCACACGCTTGGCGTCAACTGGTATGCCAACGAGGCCGTGAAGATCAGCGCCAACTACGTCACGGCGAGTACCGACAACGCCAGCAACACGGTTGGCGATGACACCGGCGATGGCGTCGTCATGCGCCTGCAGTACGTCTTCTGAGTGTGCCGCCGGCAGGTGCCAAGCCCCTGCCGGCGTCGGCTTTCGCGATTGTAATCCTGGCGCAATGCCTGGGTAAGCGACGGGTCGCTAGTGTCCAGCTCGACACCATCAGCCACAGGCCCAGCCATGAAAATCCTCAACCGCCTCTTGCCTATCGCCCTTCTGCTGGTCGCCAGCAACGCCCTTGCGCAGTCCTTTCCAAAGGACAAGGTCAGGCAGATCGAACAGAACAGCATCGAAGTCGCCCAGCGATACGCCGAGCGCACGGGCAAGCCGATGCCGCAAATCCAGGACTACCGCTACAGCATGAAACTGGACATCGCCAAGGTCGTTTACCAGAGCCCGAGAATCGAATACTGCGGAGTCATCCCACAGATCATGGTCTTCGAAGACAGCAACGAAGAACTGCGCAGTATTCGCTACCGCAGCCAGGGCGAATGCCGCAGCCAGCGCTGAAACGCCACCGGCACAGTTGCCCGTCTCAGCGCAGCTTCTCCAGCATCTGGTAGTACCACATGCCGGCCGCCAGCATCGGGTTGCCGAGCTGGTCACCCAGCGGCACCTTGATGTGCTTGCAGGCGGCGAAGGTGTCGTACTGCTCCAGGTCGCCGGTAATCGCCTTGGCCATGATCTCGCCCATGATGTGGGTGGTCGCCACGCCGTGACCGGAGTAGCCCTGGCAGTACCAGACATTGGACGACAGCTTGCCCAGCTGCGGGATGCGGTTCATCACGATGCCCATGGCGCAGCTCCACTGGAAGTCGATCTGCACGCCCTTGAGTTGCGGGAAGGTGCGCTCGATGCACGGGCGCAGTTCCCCGGCGATGTCCCGTGAATCACGCCCGGAATAGTTGGCACCACCGCCGAACAGCAGGCGGCCGTCGCCGGTCAGGCGGTAGTAGTCGAGCACGAAACGGCAGTCGTAGACCGCCAGGTCCTGCGGGTTGATCTCTTTCGCCAGCTCGCCCAGCGGCGCGGTGGTGACGATGCCACCCATGGCCGGGAAGATCATGCCCTTGAGCTTGCGCCGCTCCAGCTTGTGGTAGACGTCGCCAGCCAGCAGCACCTGCTTGGCTTCGATGCGCCCGCCCGTGGTGACCACCGCCGGACGCGGGCCATGGACGATATCCAGCACTTCGGAATGCTCGAAGATCAGCGCGCCCAGGCTCGCCGCCGCCTGCGCTTCGCCAAGGCACAGGTTGAGCGGGTGCAGGTGCATGTTGCGGGTGTTCTTGATCGCCCCGCAGTACAGGTCACTGCCCAGCTGGGCACGCACCTCGGCGCCGTCGAGCAGGCTCACCTCGCCGGCCATGCCGCGCCGCAGCGCCTCGTCGTAGGAGGCCCTGAGCTCGTCCATGTGGCTGGGCTTCATCGCCGCATGCAGATGGCCGTGCTTGAGGTCGCAGGCGATGCCGTACCTGGCCACACGGCTCTTGATGATCTCGTGGCCGCGCCAGCGCAGGTGCCAGATGAAGTCGTCGACGTCGCTGCCGAGGCTGTTGCGCATCTGCTTGCGCATGGCTTCGTCGCCGGACAGGCTGCCGGTGACCTGGCCACCGTTGCGTCCGCTGGCCCCCCAGCCGACCTTGTTGGTTTCCACCACGGCGACCTTGAGGCCGCGCTCGGCCAGCTCCACGGCCGTGGCGATGCCGGTGAAGCCACCGCCGATGATGGCCACGTCCACGCTCACGCTGCCCTGCAGCGTCGGGTAGTCGGACTCGAAGTTGAGCGACGCCGAGTAGTAGGAAGGCGCACGCTCGGCGGCGGGTTTGACGGGTTGGTTGATCGCGTTCATTGCATATCCTTGGGGTGCGTTGGCACCGGTAAATCTGTGATCGCGGCTGAAGCGGAATGCCGCCCGGCCGCGCCTGCATGGGATGCACACTTCGTAGGAGCGGCTTCAGCCGCGATGCTGTTCAGTCAGGCGTTGCTCAGGTACCAGCGCCAGTCCTGCTCGCCGACCTCGCCCATGAACTGGCGATACTCGGCGAGCTTGACCGCCAGGAACACCTTGAGGAAGTCGCCACCGAAGGCGTCGCGGGCCCAGCTCGACTGCTCCAGCGCCTGGATCGCCGCCGACCATTGGCTCGGCAGGCGCTCCTTGGCCTGGGCATAGCCGTTGCCCTCGATCGGTGCCCCGGGGTCGAGGCGGTCGCGGATGCCGCGCTGGATACCGGCGAGAATCGCCGCTGCCGCGAGGTAGGGGTTGGCGTCGGCGCCGCAGATGCGGTGCTCGACGTGTCGGGTCCTGGCCGGGCCGCCCGGCACGCGCAGGCTCACGGTACGGTTATCCACCCCCCAGGTCGGCGCCAGCGGCGCGTAGCTGTTGGCCTGGAAACGCCGGTAGGAGTTGGCGTTGGGGCAGAACAGCAGCAGCGAGTCGTGCAGGCTGGCGAGCATGCCGCCGACCGCCTGACGCAACAGCGGCGTACCGGCCGGATCTTCGCTGGCGAACAGATTGTCACCCGCCGCATCGGCCAGGCTGACGTGCATGTGCATGCCGGTGCCGGCGATCTCGGCGAACGGCTTGGCCATGAAGCAGGCCTGCATGCCGTGGGCATGCGCCACCCCCTTGACCAGGCGCTTGTAGCGCACCGCCTGGTCCATCGCCGCCAGTACCGGACCGTGCTCCAGGGTGATCTCGACCTGGCCGGGGGCGTACTCGGAAATCGCCGTGCGTGCCGGAATCCCCTGGGCCTTGCAGGCGGCGTAAAGGTCGCGGAGGAACGGCTCGATCTGCTCCAGTTCGCGCAGGCCGTAGACCTGGGTCTGTCGCGGACGGCCACCGTCGGCATCCAGCGCCGGCTGCGGGCGCCCTTGCGCGTCGCGCTTCTGGTCGAGCAGGTAGAACTCCAGCTCGCAGGCCATCACCGGGTGATAGCCGTCGGCTTCGAGCTGCTCGATCACCCGCACCAGCAACTGGCGCGGGTCGGCGGGGGTTGCCGGCAGGCCTTCGCTGGGGTGCATGGAAACCTGTACCGCAGCAGTGGGAATCTGCCGCCAGGGCAGGCGTACCAGGCTACCGGGCAACGGGTAGGCGCGGCAGTCGATATCGCCGACGTCCCAGACCAGGCCGGAGTCCTCGACATCCTCGCCGAGGATGGACAGGCCCAGCATGGTGCTCGGCAACGGCCGGCCGCTCTCATACAGCGCCAGCAGTTCCTCGCGATGCAGCAGCTTGCCGCGCGGCACGCCATTGGCGTCGAGGATGAACAGCTCGATCAGTTCGATGTCGGGGTTGTCGGTCAGGAAAGCCTGGGCTTCCTGCACAGCAGCGAAAGTCGTCATATCGCACTCGCTTGCGCCAGTCAGGCGCTCGGTGTCCGCACGGCCCGTTCGATTCTCGAACAGGTTGCACAGGCAGACAATTGGGCATCAGCGGCTGCGGGCATGGCGCAGCCATCGGAATTCAGCGGGTGGGGACGGCGTCCGGTGGGCGCGCGTGGCGGCAGTGCCACAGCGCCCAGAAGGCGAGGATGATCGTCAGCAGCGGGTTGAGCCGCTCCAACAGGCGCCGCCGCGCAGGCGCGCGGTACAGCGGAACATGGACTTGGCAGGCCGGGGAGGTCATGGCTTGGCAGCGTCGCACAGGGTTTGACGTGCGTTAAATCGGGTTTTTCATACGCTTGGTTGTGCGCCGGCTAAACAATCAGACAGGCATTTTCCTGCCGGCAATGCCGCCAACGGGGCGCGCGGCGCCCCTATGGCTCGGGTCGATAACCCAGACGCAGGCCGCCCCAATGCCGGCCCTGCACCATGATCGGCACCGACAGGTCGTGCATCAGTTCGCCGGTATCGCGCATGTAGGTCTGCAACAGCAGGGTCTGCTTGTGGCTGCCGCAGCGGATACCGGTGCGGTCGTTGAACAGGCGCTTGCCACGGCTGCGGGTCGCATCCACCGCCGGGTCGCCGCTGGGCGGATGGTTGAACGCGGCGTTGTGGGTGGGCACGTAGCCTTCCGGCGTGGTGGAGATGGCGAAGACCAGCCCCTCGTGGCGTTCGAGCAAGGGTTCCTGCAGGGCCGGCAGCACCTGGTCGGCGTACTGGTCGAAGCGCGTGCGGTACTTCTGCGGCTGGGTACCGGCAATCGGCTGGTAGCGGCGATCGAACAGGTCGTCGAGGCCGATACGCCCGGCCTGCAGGTCCTGCTCGAACTGCGCGGCGATGGCAGCCGCGCCTTCGCGCGCCAGGTCATAGGCCCGCTGGTGATAGTCGTCCAGGCCCACCTCGGCGAGCTGCTCGCTGACCGTCTCGGCCTGGCCGACCAACTGTTCGGCGGCATCGGCCAGTTGCCGCGTCTGTCCCTCGCTGCCCTGCACGTCGTCCTGCAGCTGCAACGCGGCGGCCGACAGGCTGGCCAGGCGCTGGTGATTGTCGGCGGTGCCGGCGCTGATCCGCGCCACCTGCTGCTCGACCTCCTCGGCCTGGTCGGCGATGCCGTGCAATCGACTGCCGGCGGTCTCGATCTGCTGCGCCGCCTGCTCCAGCTCGCCGCTCTGGCGCTGGATGTGCTCGACCACTGCCGTGCTCTGCTGGCGGATGTCGGCGACCATCTGGCTGACTTCCTCGGTGGCGCTGGCGGTGCGCGCCGCCAGGTTGCGCACCTCATCGGCGACCACGGCGAAACCACGGCCCATCTCACCGGCGCGAGCCGCCTCGATGGCGGCGTTGAGCGCCAGCAGGTTGGTCTGGCTGGCGATGGACTGGATCACCTGGGTGACCTGCTCGATCTGTTCGGTGCGGCTACCGAGGCCGTCGATCAGCTCGCGGCTGGCCAGGGTCTGGGCACTGAGCTGTTGCATGCGGCCGATGGCCTGGTTGAGTTCGGCCTGGCCATCGGCACTGGCCTCACGCACATGCCGGGCCGCCGTCAGGGTCTGCTCGGCACGTGCCGCGCTGTCCTGCTCGGTAAGGGTAATGGCCTCGGCGGCCTGGCTGACCTGCTGCACCGCCGCCAGCTGCGATTGCAGGCGTTCGGCCAGGTGCTTGACCGCGTGGGCGACCCTGGCGGCGGACAGCGCGTTGTGACAGGTGTGGCGCGACAGCCCGCGGCTCAGCTCGACGAAGTCACCGGCCGGCGCCTTGCGCACCACGGCGGCGGGTTCGTCGCGGCGCTGCCAGGGCCCCAGCCAGGGCCACAGCGCCAGCAACAGGAAGGACGGCACGCTGACATAAGCGGGCAGTTGCACCTGCTGATAGACCAGCATCAGGCCCGCAAGCCCGATGGCGTGCAGCAGACAGGCGACAGGTGTGCGGATGAAAGCAGCTTGCATGACCGACCTCAGAGTTCTTGTTCTGGTGCGCGGCGAGGCGCTGTAGGCGGACGAAGTCACGGCGGGTTCTCTCCTGGAATATCCCACGCAACCTGGGCAGCAGGCTACGAGGAAGGCAGGCCCGTCGACAAATCAGACGATGCAGACCGGGCACGATGACCGAATTCGAGCAGGTTGGCAGCGCCGGCACCATCGCACTTTGGTAGCACCATGCCATGAATTTAGCCTGCCCTACCCCACGACGCGATGGCGCTGGACGAAACGCCGGTCGAGCCAGTCCTTGCAGCGCCCATAGAGCTGCCCACCCGCACTCCAGTCGTGCCAGCCGAGCAGCGCGCCGCCATCGCCCGTGGCGAGCAGTGCCAGGCTCTGCCACTGCGCCCGGTACTGGCGCAGGGGCCGCCCCTGCAAGGCGGCCTGCAGGTTGGCAGCCAGCACGGGCGCCTGGCGCACCGCGAAACGCCCGCTGCGGCGCATGCCATCGAGGCTGGCGCTGTCGCCGACGGCGAACACCTGCGCGTGCGACTCGCACTGCAGGGTCGGTCGGATGGCGATGAAGCCGGCGCTGTCCGTGGCCAGCTGGCTGGCCGTCAGCCAGGGCCAGGGCCGCGCGCCACTGGCCAGCAACAGGCGGCGCCCGCGCCACACGGGCTCGTCGCCACTGAGCAGCCAGTCGTCCTCGATGCGCCCGATCGGACAGTGCTCACGCACCTGCACGCCACGCTGACGCAGATGGCCCAGGGCACGCAGGCGCAGCCCCGGCGACAGCCCGTCGAGCAGCGCGCCGCCGCAGAACAGCGCCAGCGCCGGCACCTTGTCGGCCAGCGCCAGGGACAGCTCCACGCCGCCCGCGCCGCCGCCGAGGATCGCCATGCGCCTGGGCTCGGCCTGCCATTGCTGCCAGCCCACCAGCAGCCGCTCGATGGGCCGCGCGGCCAGCACCTGCATGGCGTCGCCCTGCTGCGGGGGTATGGCCATGCCGGCACCGACGTTGAGTGACAGCCATTCACCCTGCAGGTCACGGCCATCGGTGAGGCGCAGACAGCGGCTGTCGGCGTCGAGCGAGGCGATCTCGCCCTCGATCAGCTCGACCTTGGCCGCCCGGCACAGCGGTTGCAGCTCCACCCGGCAGTCGGCAGCGCTGAAACGGCCGCTGATCAGCCCCGGCAACATGCCGGCGTACCAGGCCTCGGGGCCGGGGCTGAGCAGGCCGATCCGCCCTAGCGGGCGTTCCACCATGGCCCAACGGCGCAGCACGCCAAGGTGGGCGTGACCGGCTCCGGCCAATATCAGGTCGTACTGGGTCATGCTTTTTTCAATCCGTCGCGGTACTGGCTCGGGGTCTGCCCGGTCCAGCGTTTGAAGGCTCGGCCGAAGCTGCTGCTGTCGCTGAAGCCGAGCAGATAGGCAATCTCGCTGATCGAACAGCGCGGGTCACGCATGTGCTGCAGTGCCAGGGCCTGGCGCGTGTCACCGAGCAGCGCCTCGTAGCTGGTGCCCTCCTCGGCCAGGTGGCGCTGCAGGCTGCGCAGGCTCAGGTGCAGGGCCTGGGCGATGCGTTCGGCCGACGGCTCGCCATCTGGCAACTGCGCCTGCAGGAAGTTGCGTACCCGCTCGCTGCAACTGGCCGCCTGCAGTTGTTCCAGGCTGCGCCTGAGCACGGCTTCGTTGTGCTCGGCCAGCTCCGGGTTGCCATCGTCGAGGCGTTGCTCGAAGGCGTCCCGCGGAAAGCGCAGCAGGCTTTCCTCGGCCTCGAACTGCACGGGAGCGCGAAACACCGCCTGCCACGGCTCGGGGTCGAGCGGACGCGGGCGCTGCAACTGCACCAGCAGCGGGGCGAAGTCGCGGCTCAGGCGATTGCGGCAACTGCGCACGTAGATCGCGGCGAAGGCGTCCAGCGCCTCCGGTGCCGGCGTCGGGCTGCCAGGCGGGACACGGAAACGAAACTCGTAGGCATCGTCCACCTGGCGCAGCTCCAGCTGCAGGGCATCGCTGACCACCCGGTGATAGCGCACGATGCGCTCGAACATCTCGCGCAGGCTGCTGCTGGCGATCAGCGCATAACCCAGGGCATGGAAGGTGGTCGGGCTGACGAACTGCGAGGTCTTCAGGCCCAGCGCCGGATCACCGCTGGCCGCCACCGCCAGTTGCCACAGGCGGGTGGTCACCGACAGCGGGCAACGCGCGTTGGGATCGTCCAGCAGCGCAGGGTCGAGCCCGGCCTCGCGGCACAGCGCGCTGCTGTCCAGGCCAAGGGCATCGAGCTGCTTGCGCAGGGCGCGGGTCCAGCTGGCCAGGGTGGAGGGTTCGGCGGTCATGCAGATTGGCGTATCCGGTAGGCAGGTTGGCGTGCTCGGTCGGGCGCTCTGACGACCGTCACGGCACAGTGAAGTCACAGCCCAATAACAAGAGGATGTCGGCATGTCCCCCTCCCCCGCAAGCCTTAATGATCAGCAACGCGCCGCGCATATCCGCGAGCAGGTGATGGCCCACGGCAACGCACTGCGCCAGCGCTACCCGATCCTGCAGCACCAGGACGCGCTCGGCGCCGCTATTCTCGCCTTCGCCCTGCTCGGCATGCTCGGCTCGGCGGCCCTGTACATCGGTGGCCAGCTGCCCTGGTGGGGGTGCCTGCTGCTCAACGCCTTCTTCGCCTCGCTGACCCACGAGCTGGAGCACGACCTGATCCACTCGATGTACTTCCGCAAGCGACCCGTGCCGCACAACCTGATGATGGCGCTGGTCTGGCTGGCCCGGCCGAGCACCATCAACCCCTGGGTGCGCCGGCACCTGCACCTGAACCACCACAAGGTGTCCGGCAGCGAGGCGGATACCGAGGAACGCGCCATCACCAACGGCGAACCCTGGGGCATCGCCCGCCTGCTGATGGTCGGCGACAACATGATGAGCTCGCTGATCCGCTGGCTGCGGGCGAAGAATCCGGCGCACCGCCGGCTGATACTCAGCCGCACGCTGAAGGTCTACGCGCCGCTGGGCCTGCTCAACTGGGCGACCTGGTACCTGTTCCTCGGCTTCCACCTGCTCGACTGGGCCAGCGCCGCCCTCGGTGCCCCCATTGCCTGGTCGGCCACGACCCTGGCGACCATGCAGGTGGTGAACGTCGCCGTGGTGGTGCTGGTCGGCCCCAACGTGCTGCGCACCTTCTGCCTGCACTTCGTCAGCTCCAACATGCACTACTACGGCGATGTCGAACCGGGCAACGTGATCCAGCAGACCCAGGTGCTCAACCCCTGGTGGCTGTGGCCGTTGCAGGCATTCTGCTTCAACTTCGGCAGCAGCCATGCGATCCACCACTTCGTGGTCAAGGAGCCCTTTTACATCCGCCAGCTCAGCGTGCCCTTCGCCCACAGGGTGATGCGCGAGATGGGCGTACGCTTCAACGACTTCGGCACGTTCGCCCGCGCCAATCGCTGGACTCGCCGCGACCAGGCGCAAGCGCAACGCACGCAGGCCGCCTGATTCTCATGCGCGGCGCCCTGTGCGCCGCGACGGGCGGGGGCGTTCTTCCTGGCGGATGAGACTCGCCCCGCAATCATCATCCCGACAGTCGGCTAGAATCCCTCTGCGCCTGACCGTTACCCACGACAGAACAACGTCCACCGGACTCCGGCGCCCTCGCAGTAGCCATGAGGCGCCCGGATGCTCCGCCCACTTCGTTCATTGATGACCCTGCTCTGCCTGGTCTGCGTCCTGCCAGCCTGGGCGGGCGGCGCGTTGCCGCTGCTCAAGCTCGAGGCGGGCGACCTGGACGAGCCGGTCAGCATCGAACGCAGCCTGTTGCTCGAGGACCCCGGCGCCCAGCTGACCGCAAGCGAGGTGCTGCAACGCATCGCCAGCCAGGGCCGCGAGGTCGAGGGCACGCCGCGTATCGGCTACAGCCGCAGCGCCTGGTGGCTCGCCACGCAGGTGCAGGCCCCGGCGGCGGAGCGCCTGCAACTGATCATCGGGCAGACCTTCCTCGACGACCTGGAAATCTGGCTGTACGACGGAGAACGGCCACTGGGGCCGCTCTACAGTGGCTCGAGTCGGGCATTCAGCGAACGTGGCGAACCCTATCCGCATTTCCTGCTCAACCTGCCGCGCCTGGACGCCGGTGTGCACACCCTGCTGCTGCGCGTGCAGAGCCATTCGGCGATCAACCTGCCGCTGCAGCTGGTCGGTGCCGAACAGGGGCAGCAGCTGATCGCCCACAGCTGGCTGCGCAGCGGCCTGCTGATCGGCGCGCTGCTGGCCCTGGCGCTGTTCTACCTGATCCGCTACAGCACGTTGCGCGAGTGGCCGCTGGCCTGTTTCGGCCTGACCTCGCTGAGTACCGCGCTGTACAACGCCAGTATCTACAACCTCGCCGGGCTGCTCTGGCCGCAGTGGCCGATGCTGCCCAAGCTGCTGGTCAACCTGCCCACCGCCGGCATGATGATCTTCAGCTCGCTGTTCATCGCCAGCGCCCTCGGCCTGCGCCTGAAGCGCCTGCGCTGGCTGCGCGACGCGCTGTTCGCCGCCAGCCTGCTGGTCAGCGTCGGCGGCCTGCTGGTGGATCATCCGCGCGCCTATGAGGTGCTGAACCTGCTGATCCTGGCCACCGGCCTGTACCAGTTGCTGCTCCTGGTCATCGGCGTCCGCCAGCGCCGCCCTTACGCGCCCGGCTACCTGCTGTGCTGGAGCGCGGCTCTGATCCTGATGCTGCTGGTGCCGCTGGGTCGCGCCGGGCTGGTCCCGCTGCCGGCGGGCTTCTACGCCATGTACGCCTACCTGCCGGCCCTGAGCATGCTGCTGTTCGGCGCCCTGCTGGACAAACAGCTGGAGCGCGTACGCCGCGTGCTGCTGAGCAGCCAGGCCCAGGCCATCGACAACCTGGAGCAGTACCAGGCGCTGTTCCGCCACAGCGGCGAAGGCATCTTCCGCTGCCGCCGCGACGGCAGGCTGCTGGAAGCCAATCCGAGCCTGGCCCGCCTGCTGGGACGCGAGGCACTGCCGACCAACCTCGACGCACTCGCCCTGCCGAGCCTGGTGGGCGAGACGCAGTGGCACGAGCTGCTCTCGCAGCTGGACGCGCGAAGCGGCACCGCCAGCTGCGAATGCCAGCTGTACGACCTCGAACAGCGCCCGCGCTGGGTGTACCTGTCACTGCACCTGCGTCCGCATCAGGATTGCATCGAGGGCATCGTGGTCGACCTCAGCGAGCGCCGTGCGCTGGAAGAGCGCCTGCAGCAACTGGCCGCACATGACGCGCTGACCGGCCTGCTCAACCGCCGCGAACTGGAGCGACTGCTCGCGGAAACCCTCGGCGGCACCGCCAAGCGCCGCTTCAGTCACCTGCTGTTGCTGGGGCTGGACCGCTTCAAGCAGGTAAACGACCTCTGTGGCCATTCCGCCGGCGATCAGTTGCTCAGGCAGCTCGCCAGCCAACTGCTGCATCAGCTGCCACGGCATGCCGAGCTGGCCCGCGTTGGCGGCGACGAGTTCGCCGTCCTGCTGCGCGAGGTGGACGACGAAGCCGCGCTGGAGCAGGCCGAACAGTTGCGCCGCGGCGTCGAGCAGTTCGTCTTCACCTGGCAGGGACGGCCATTCCGCCTGCACGCCAGCATCGGCATGCTGGCACTCGGCTCCGGGGTGAGCGACTGGGAGACGGCGCTGAACTGGGCCACCAGCGCCAGCCAGCTGGCCAAGCACCAGGGGCGCAACCGCGTGCAGCAGTTCAACCCGGCCGATGGTGCCCTGCTCGAGCACCAGCGCCAGCTGCAGTGGATAACCCGCCTGCGCGAGGCCACCGAGCGCGGTCATTTCGAGCTGTTCTTCCAGCCGGTCCAGGCGCTGCAGCAGGCCTCCAGCGGCCTGCACTACGAAGTGCTGCTACGCTACCGCGACCCGCACAACGGCGACTGGATCAGCCCCGCGCAGTTTCTCGACGCCGCGGCGCGCTACGACTTCCTCGGCGCCATCGATCGCTGGGTGATCCAACACCTGTGCGCCTGGCTGGCGGCCAATCCACGCCATCTGGCGCAGCTGGCCCAGGTCAACGTCAACCTCAGTGCCAGTTCACTGCTCGACAGCGGCTTCCACCACCTGCTGCAGGACGAGCTGCAGCGCCACGGCCTGCCGCCCAGCAAGCTGTGCATCGAAGTCACGGAAATGGTCGCCCTCGGTGAACTGGGCGTTTCCGCGCAGTGGATCGAACAGTTGCGCGGCAAGGGTTTGAAGGTCGCCCTGGACGATTTCGGCAGCGGCTTCGCCTCCTACGCTTACCTGCGCCACCTGCCGCTGGACATCCTCAAGATCGACGGCAGCTTCATCAGCGGGATCGAGCGCGACCCGATCAACCAGGCCATGGTCGGCTCGATGCGCCAGATCGCCGGCCAGCTCGGCCTGCTCACCGTCGCCGAGTTCGTCGAGACCCAGGCAAGCCTGGACTGCCTGCGCCGCCTCGGCATCGACTATGCACAGGGCTATTTCGTCGGCCGCCCGCAACCGCTGCACCTGCTGGCCGACGATGTCCGCCATCACGACACTCAGGACGCCTGATAGAGCTCCACCGGCACCTGCTCCAGCAACGCCAGGTTCAGGCGCAGCATGCGCACGCAGCGGGCCTCGGCCAGGCTGGCCGGCAGGGCGTTGGCCGGCAGTGCCAGCAGCAGGCCGCTGAGATTGAGCACCAGCGCCTCGCGGGAGAACACGCCGCTGCCCAGGCCATAGAACGCCGCGATCAGCTCGCGCAGGCCGAACGGCAGGCGCCAGCGGATACGCAGGGCGGAGCCGAAACTCGCCGCACGGCGCTGCATGGCATCGTCGATCTGCGCGTTGCTCAGCTCGCCACCGGCCTCCTGCCAGTCCTGCAGGCTGCGCAGCAGGGCCAGCTCGCCAAGGTTGTGCAGCAGACCCGCCGTGTAGCACAGCTCGGCGTCCAGCTTCAGCTCGGTCGCCAGCCAGCGCGCCAGCTCGGCGCTGCGCCTGGCCCGTTGCCAGGTCTGCGCGGCCAGTTCGGCCAGGCGCGCATCGCGCAACTGGGCATTGCGCTGCAACGCCAGTCCCAGCACCAGGTTGAGCGTGCGCGCCACGCCCAGGCGTTGCAGCGCCTGCGCCAGGGTGTGGCAGGGCATGCCCTGGTGCTGCGCCGCCGTGCTGGCAGCAGCGATCAGCAGAGCGGTGATCTGCGGATCGGCGCCGAACACCGCCGCCAGCTCGCCCAGGTCCTGCTCACCCGCCTGCAGGCCCTGGCTGACGGCATTGCGCACATCGCTGAGCAACGGCGCCCCCTGGCCCTCCTCGCGCACCGTGTCGAGAAAGTCCCGCAGCTCGCTGAGCAGCAGCGGCTGCCGCGACTGCGGCTCGCCGCTGGCGACCGGCAACAACCCACGCAGGCGCTGGCGCAGGCTTTCGGCATTGAAGGGCTTGGCCAGGTAGGCACTGGGCGCCAGCGGGCGCGCGGCGCGCACGCTGCTGGCATCGAGACGACCGCTGATCAGGACGAAGGGCAGTGCCGGCGTACGCGGATGGCGCCGCAGCTGACGCAGCAGCTCGACACCGTCGAGCCCGGGCAATTCACCGTCGGCGATCACCAGATCGGGCAGCCGCCGCTTGCAGCGGGCCAGAGCGGTCTGGCCGTCGCTGACCTGCAGCACGCGCGCATCGCCCCGGACATCGAGCACCAGTTGCTGCAGCAGGTTGGAAGTCCAGGGGTCGGCCTCGGCGATTAGAACTTCCACGGGATGTGCTGAGGCGGTCATGCGACTCTCTGGACGGGAACGAAGGGAGGTTGCCGGGCCGGAGAAAGCTGCACGATGCGTCAGTTTCAGGCCAGAGGCCGCAGTCTAAACCGCCACCTGGGCTGTCGTCAGCCGGCACGGGCCGGCACCCGCCGGGAATGCCTGAGACGTATTGCCGCACGCAGAAACGAAAAAGCCCGCCGGAAGGGCGGGCTTTTTCGACGGAAGGCCGATCAATTACTTGATCTTGGCTTCCTTGTAGATCACGTGCTTGCGTACGACCGGATC